>R17__coassemble_907_pt1 | contig 10525 bp, 10 predicted proteins | sample R17__metabat2_high_PE_012 | metagenome-assembled genome bin R17 | reverse complement strand
TGCTCGTTTATATTACCACTCAATTTTATCTCTGTCAACCCCTTTTTTGAATTTTTCTTTTTAAAAAGGAGGATTTATTCCTCCTCTTGTCTTTCTATTGGTTTAAAAACCTTGAATTCTACATCTACCAGATCTCCATCTATCGTTAAAACACAATAGGTTGGAATTCTTTCTTCTGTTCTTGGTTCAGCTGTTGATCCTGGATTGATCAGATATTTTCCTTCATATTCTATAAACATTGGTCGATGTGTATGACCAGTTACCAGAATATCCAACTCTTCTTCTTCCATGTAATTCAACATTCTTTGTTCTCGATCAAAATAACCAAATTGATTTCCATGCATGATCATAATTTGTTTATCTTCTATTTTAATTCTGATTCTATCAGGAAGATCACTCCAATAATCACAATTTCCACATACTGCTTCCCAATTATTTAAATCTTCATCATATCCTTCACTATCCCCACAGTGAAAATACCAGTCTGCTCCTTCTTCCATTTCTCTAACATCTATAATATGCTGATATCTGCCATGATTATCTGACATTATTACTATCTTTTTCATATAAATCCCCCTAAAAATCTTTAAACTCAACTTCTATCTTACCATCATTATCGATCCATACCACACAATAGCTGGCATTACTTCCCCCTCTTGGTTTCGCGGTAGAACCTGGATTGACCAGATACTTTCCATTTTTTTCATTAATATAAGGACAATGTGTATGTCCAAAAAATAGTATATCATATTCCTGTTGTTTCATGTAATCAAATAGTACTTTTGAACTTAATCTAAAGCCAAATTGGTTACCATGGATCACTCCAATTTCTAGTCCATTTACTCTAAATCTCTCTTCAGAAGGAAGACTACTGCGATAATCACAATTCCCTCTTACCGCAATAAAATCCTGCAGATCCTCATCACTTCCTTCATTATCCCCACAATGAACAAAATAATTAGCATCCTTTTCTGTTAATAAAATATAATCAATATGTTGCCATCTTCCATGGTTATCTGACATAACTACAATTTTAGTTTTCAACTTCCTTCACCTCTATTTCCACAACAGTATCTATTATATCAGGTAATTCCGTTCTATTTTTAAACTCAATAAAAACAATATCTGGATAATTATTGACTGTCCAATAATCCATAACCTTTAAATAGGTCCCGTCAATCAATAACTTTATACTTGCTATATTTTTCTTATTAAATCCATAAAGAGGAATTCCACCTATTCCCATTTCTTCTATATGATAATAATATTTATTCCCATTTCTAGTGATTCTTCCATTTTCCGGCTTAGGCTTACCTGCTTTTCCACAATTATGAATACTTCTAGAATTATATTTCATCCACTTCCCAATTTCTCTTAAGATTTCAACTGATTGTTCAGGAATTTCACCATTTCCATCAGGTCCGATATTTAAAATCATATTTCCACCTTTAGAAACACATTCTACCAGCTTGCGAATAATGGTTTGTGGCTTTTTAAACTGATGATCATGAAGATGATATCCCCAGTTCTCATTCATCGTAATACAAGCTTCCCATAAGACTGGACTACCATCCAGTTTAGTAATTCCTTCAGGAGGAATGATCTGCTCAGGAGAAACAAAATCTCCTGCATAAGGACTAGGATGATCCGTGATCACAGATCCAAATCCTTCTCCACTTACCTCTAAACGGTTATTTAGAATAATGTCTGGCTGCAGTTCTTTGATCATTTTAACTAATTTTGTAGCCTGCCATTTTTCTCCTGCCATATCATCATATGAATAATCCAACCACATTAAATCTATTTTCCCATAGTTTGAGCAGATTTCTCTAACCTGTTCATGCATATAGCTCAAGTAATGATCAAACTGATGAGGATAATCCTTCCAGCTTTCATTATTACGCATAGGATGGATCTTATCATGATAGTGTGGATAATCATCATGATGCCAATCCACCAATGAATAATAGATTCCTACACGAATCCCTTCATTTCTAAAGGCATCTATATATGCTCGAATATAATCTCGATCAGCTTTATAATTTGTTGTTTTAGTATCAAACATACAATAACCATCATGATGCTTAGCAGTCATTACCGCATATTTCATACCAGCTTCTTTTGCCAGCTTAGCCCATTTTACAGGATCATAAAGATAAGGATCAAAACGATCTACATAGGGCTGATAGTCCTCAATACTTAGCTGTTCATTCGATCTGACCCATTCTCCTCTACCTATACAGCTGTATATACCAAAATGAATAAACATTCCAAAACGAGCTTCTTCAAACCAATTTTTCATAATCCCTCCATACACAAAAACGGATGTTACATCCGTTTTAACTAATCTGATTTAGATAATCTTCTAAAGTAAGACTTTGGTTATGCATTTCCATAGCCAATTCTTTACCTACATAACGATAAATGTATTCTTTATCCTCAGATGAATATCTTTGTACATAACCATACTGATAAGCATTAGCCTTCAGCCATTCTCTTACAAAGGTCTCATTAAATCTTTCATCTGTGTATCCATATTCCTTAATATGAATCGTATTACCAAGCTGCATTTCACAATCCTTATCTTCTATTAGAGATAGATCCTCAGCAGACTGATAACCACATACAATGATCATCTGATTATTACCATCTACTGTGCAATCAAGATAAGCATTGTACATTTCAACATAATTATCATATGCTTCCTGAGTAAGATAGGTAAAATATACTAATCTTGGCATATCTTCAGTAATTACCAGATTCCTTGGTTCATAATTTCCTATATAATCATTTTCATTCAATACTGTCAGATAATCTGCAGGATGAAGTACAATATTACAATCAGGATGATTTTCTTTATAAAGAATAATTTCTTCAATATCATCCAAAGAATAATCCTCAATTAATTCCGTGATTAGACTATAATATTCTTCTTGTTTAAAATACGTTTCATCATAATAACTCATGATCGTATTCACTTTATTGATATAATCTTCATCATCTGTATACTTCCTAGCTTCAATATAGATATCCATATAGTTATAATTGAAAATACCCTCATTTTGAATATAATCCTCAAGAATATCCCCACTTGTGATAGAAGAAAAAATCTGTTGAATTTCTTCCTGTTCATATTTCTGATTTCCTAAGGTTTCCACTATTTCATTTACAACGCATAACATACGATCCATTGAACCATAAGATGAATAATCAGTGATCTGATTATAATATTCATAATTTGCTAATCTAAAATGTGGTTGTTGAAGATAGGCTGCAAAAGAATTGACTGGAATACAGTTCTTGATCAGCAATTTCTTTTCATCACTACTTAAATATTCATCGATCAGTGAGCGATACTCATTGGTGATTCCTGGAACACGATAGTAGCGATCATACTTAAGATTTAAACCCGCAAAAGTAGCAGCGAATAAAACAACCATAAATATATATAAATGACTTCTTTTTATTTTAATCATAATACTCACCAAATCAAGTATACAACAAGTAACCTAAAAAGGCAAAGAAAGTTATGAATATTTCTCTTCTAGAACCTTCTTCAATTCTTCCGCAACCTTTAAGGGTAATACCTCCTGTAATTCCTCAATACTTGCTTCTCTCATTTTTTTCACACTGCCAAATTTACGCAGCAGTTTCTTTTTACGCACCTCTCCTATTCCTTCAACATCATCTAGAACAGACTGGAATAGAGACTTTGCTCGCACATTCTTATGGTAAGAAATAGCATAGCGGTGAACCTCATCCTGCATCTTAGTTAAAAGATAGAATAGGTTGCTCTTCTTATCAATTTCTACCACTTCTCCATTTTCATCAAGCAATAAAGCTGTAGAGTGCTTATCATCCTTAGATAAGCCAGCCACAGGGATTCCAATTTCAAGTTCGTCGATTACTTCCTTAGCAACCTTGATCTGGCCTTTTCCACCATCGACAATAATCAGATCTGGTTTACGTAAACCATCCATCATCACTCTAAAATATCTTCTATAGATAACTTCCTTCATGCTTGCATAATCATCTGGACCTTCTACGGTTTTAATTTTAAACTTACGATAGTCATTTTTAGATTCCTTTCCATCAACAAAACATACCATCCCTGCTACTGCATAGCTTCCCTGAATATTTGAGTTATCGAATAATTCAATAACATGAGGAATTGGAATATTTAAACGGATCCCTAATTCTGTAATAGCGTCCAGCTTTGTGGATTCATTTTTCTCCATTAACATAAATTTCTTTTCCAGTGCTTCTTTGGCATTGTCATTTGCCATTTTCACAAGGTTTGCTTTTTCTCCCTTTACCGGTGTCAAAACTTTACAGTCTAAAATTTCTTCAACCAGCTCCTGACCATCAAATTTAGGGATCAGTAATTCCTTAGGAGTAGTATTATTTTCATAAAAATGAATAATATAAGCTGCCAGTTCTTCTTCAATCTCACCATATAAAGGAACTAAATTAATATCTCTGGCTAATAATTTACCTTCTCGCATAAAGAAGATCTGTACACTTAAATAACCTTTATCCACATAATAGCCAATAATATCTCTAGCTACACGATCATTATTAAACATAACATGCTGCTTAGCAGTTACATGATTGATATACTGAATCAGATCACGATATTCTTTAGCTTGTTCAAAATTCAGCTCTTCACTAGCTTTCATCATTTTATCAGTTAATTCATCAACAATTTCTTTTGTATCCCCATGAATGAATTTACTGATCTGCTTCGTGATTTCTTCATAATCAGCAGGCTGAATATCATTTATACAGGGTCCAAGACACTGACCAAGAGAATAATATAAACAGGTCTTATCTGGAATATGATTACATTTTCTTAATGGATATAATTTATTTAACAGCTTAAGCGTCTCCCTGGCTGCAGTAGCATCGGGGAAAGGCCCAAAATATTTATTTTTCTTATTTTTTGCCTGTCTGACGATCGATAAACGAGGATGTCTTTCCTTTGTCATCATAATATATGGATAATAGCTGTTATCCATAAACATAATATTGTATTTAGGCGTATGGTCCTTAATTAGATTAATTTCCAGTAATAATGCTTCTTTTTCTGAATGTGTAACAATATATTCAAAATCCACGATTTCACTGACAAGCTTCGTTGTTTTATAGTTGTGTACTCCTGTAAAATAAGAGGATACACGATTTTTTAGTTTCTTTGCTTTACCAACATAAATAATTGTCCCCTCAGCATCCTTCATCAGGTAACAGCCAGGTTCCATTGGAAGCAAAGATAGTTTATCCTTAATATAAGACATGATCTCACCTACTCAAAATAAACCAATGTAGCTCCAAGTCCACCTTCATTTGGACCTCCATTTCGATAAGAAACTACATGTTTATTTTTATCTAACATTTTTCTGATTCCATTGCGCAATGCACCAGTTCCTACTCCATGTATAATTCTTACAGAAGGATAGCGATGAACCAGGGCATCATCTAAAAATTTATCTACATAATTCATAGCTTCTTCATAGCGCATACCAATCACATTACATTCATAATGACCAACAGAGGTCTTAACACTAGGCTTCTTAGAGGCCTGTATTTTCTGTTTAACAGGTTTTCCTACATAGCTGATCTCTTTTTTCTTTACACGCATTTTTAAGGAACCCATTCCTACCGTAATTGTTCCATTTTTCGCAATATCAATAATAGAGCCCTCACGATTCATAGAAAGTAAAATAACGCGGTCCCCTACTTTATATTCATAGTTTTCATCACCGACAGCTGTTTTATCTTCTTTTTTGGAAATCATAGCATTCATTTGGGTTTTAGCTTCAACCACTTCATGTAGCTTAACTTCCTGAGCTTTAGCCTTAAGATCCTCAACGATCTGATTTACAGAGTTTCTTGTATCAACAATATATTTATCTGCTTCTTCTTTAGCTTCATCTAAAATACGTTCTCGCTGATTCGTTAATTTTTCAATCATCTTATTATAGCGATCCACTTTCTTGGTAGCTTCAGCTAATGCAGCATTCAGCTTAGACTCTAACTGTCTGTTTTCTTCTAGTTCATTTTCCAGTTTTTCCATCAGGATATCTTCTTGTGATAAAGATTGATCCTTAATATCTCTAGCTCTTTGAACGATCAGATCAGCTAAACCTAATTTACTAGAGATCTCTAAAGCATAGGAATGACCAATCACATCTGTTAACAGACGATAAGTTGGTGTTAAAGTATCAATATCAAACTCCACTGAAGCAAACTGGATATAAGAGGTTTCCTTAGCATATTTCTTTAAACCTGAATAGTGAGTAGAAGCAATGCACATACATTCATAACGATGAATATATTCCAAAATAGCCTGGGCTAAGCATTCCCCTTCTCTAGGATCTGTTCCACTCCCTACTTCATCGATCAGTACTAATGATCGTGGTGTAATATTTTCAGTAATATTAACCAGCTGTTTGACATGAGAAGAGAATGTACTTAATGATTCAACAATTGACTGTCCATCTCCCAGATCACAATAAATCGCATCAAAGAAAGGAATAATTGCTTCATCAGCTGGTACTGGCAATGCACATAAAGTCATTAAAGATAATAATCCTACAGTCTTTAAGGTTACCGTTTTCCCCCCTGTATTACTACCAGTGATCAATAGAATATGGTTAGGCTGAGACATAAGAATATCATTGCTGACTACTTTCTTAGGGTCGATCAAAGGATGTCTTGCCTTCTTTAAAGTGATCTTTGAACACTCTTCAATCACTGTAGCGATCGCACAATCATGTTCCTTTCCATAGGTTCCTCTGGCAAATAGATAGTCTAATTCTTCTAGAACCTCCATATTCATCATAAAACGTTTATACTCTTTTTTAATTCTTTCGGATAGCTCTAAGAGAATACGTTCAATTTCTCTTTGTTCATTCATTTTTTCATCTGCTAATTCATTGTTTAAAATCACAACACTTTCAGGTTCAATATAAGCTGACTTATTCGATGCAGACTGGGCATGAACGATTCCCTTTACCTGATTTTTATAGCTCACATTAACAGGTAATACATAACGGTCATTACGAGTTGTGATCAGAGATTCACTTAGATAATCCTTTTCACTTACTAATAAGCTATTCATTTTATTGACAATAGACTGCTGCATTCTGCTGATAGCTTTACGAATTCTTCCCAGTTCACTAGAAGCATGATCATAAATAGATCCATCCCTAGCTACACAATATAAAATACGATCACGGATACTGTCTATTTCAAATAAACTTTCCACCATTTCCGTAAAATGTGGTGTCTCTAATTCACTGTTTTTTTCATAAAGTATGATCTGATGAACAGCTGATATAGTATCTGCAATTTCTAATAATTCCTGAGGATAAAGGATTCCTCCAATATTAGCTTTTTTCAGATAAACACGAATATCATGTAATCCCCCCAAAGGTAATCTTCCATAGCCAAAAACAAGCTGTTCTGCTTCTTTTACCTTTTCCAGCTCTAGGATCAGCTCATCATAATTATCATACATTTTCATCTGGTCTACTTTATTTTTTCCTAATGTACATGCACAATAGGTTCTAATTTCATCCTGAATACGATTTAATTCTAAAATTTCATATACCTTTTCCATTATTCAACACTCACTTTTTCTAATAAACTCTGTTTAAAGATTGGATCCACTCCTGGCAGATCCAAAACAGATTTGATTTGTTCATACTCATCTTCATTAACTAAATAGCTTTGCTCACTTTCCTGTAAAGCTTCCCCATACTGTGAAGTGATCTTCTCTAATTGATAATCATCGATCAATCCTCTATCATAGCCTTTTTGAATCAGTTCAGCCATTACTACAATAGAATGATCATCAATATCCTCTTTATTTGTTAATAGAGAGGTGATCGATAAATAAGAAATACCTTCCTTTACCTTTGGCATATTATTTAAGATCACTTGAGAAATCACAGATTCATTGACCATCTCACTACCCTTTTCAACAAACGGACAACATAAAAATAATACCAGAACGATCATTAGAATTCCACCTTTGATCATCCCTATAAAAGCACCCAAAAAATGATTGATCTTTTCTGTTAAAGTAAATGAATCAATGATTTTTTCAATTGTTGGGGCAAGAAATAGAAAGATGATTAGTTTAATGATCTCTAATACGATAAACAATAAAATAAATCCAACGATCTTAGCAATTCCAGGAAATAGAAGATTTAAGCTTTTAAAGTAATCACTTTGATGAAAAATATAAATAGCGATCACCTGTCCAATAGAATTGCCAAATCCATAACTGACTAAAGCAATTAGAACAGTTACAAATAAAGATAATAACTGATGAACTATACCCTTTTTATAACCTATCCATAAATTTATAATAAAAAGAACGATAAGAATGATATCTAAAGTAATCATTTTTATACCTCCTTTTGAAAACTTTCTTCAAATCATTATAACAAAACAAATTTATACTGTCAAAATTTATGGAAAAGTGTTATAATAAAAACATAAGGGGGCGATAGGATGGATACTATAAAAATCAAAATTGATGAGACTACTCTAGAAAAAATGAAAAAGTTCTATGACAGTCATATGAAACCTCATGAAGAAGATGACGAGTATGTATTTATTGCCAACACTGTAGGTTGTGAGATCAACTGTTACAAAAATATGACCGTTACCTTTATTGGAAGTAACGCTATTACTGAAGTTGCTCACTGGAAAAAGCTTAGACCTAAAGATAACTTCGACAAAGCAGGTCATTATATCGGAAGCCATATTGGAGTATCTGAATATGGAAGTAAAGATTATTTTGGACCTATTTGTGTTGTATCCTGTTATATAGATGAAAGTGATATTGATTGGTTAAAGAATATTATTGAAAAACCAGTTCAAGCTTTAACTGATCGTGAGATCGTTGATATTTCAAAACAGATCAAAGATGAAATTTTATACAGTTTATTAGTTTTAGATAATCTGCATTATAATTCTGAAATTAATAAAGGTGCTAATCAATCAAATATAAAAGCAAGACTACATAATGATGCGGTAATCAATGTTATGCAGAAGATTCAAAAACCAGTAGAAAAGAAGGTTGCATCACAATTTATTGCTTCAAAGACTTATTTTAATTATTTAAAATCTGAAGTTGTAGTCGCAAAAGATGTAGAATTAATTGAAAATGCTGAATTATATTACTATGGTGTTGCATGTTCTTATATTCTTGCGAAATATGCATATCTGCAGTATTTTACAAAAATATCAAAAACTTTGAATATTAAATTACCATCTGGTACAAGCAATGCAGTTGATGTTGCTGGTGCAAAGATCGTTAGACAATATGGTGAAAAAACATTGATCAAGGTTGCCAAGGTTAATTTAAATAATACAAAGAGAATCAAAGAGATTCTTAAGAAAGCAAGACAGGAAAGCTAAAAAGTCACAAAAGTGACTTTTTTATATCACGTTATGCCTAAAAAGAAAATTTTAATTAACCAAGTCAATCTGAAATTAAACCCTATTGCGAAGCAATTAGATGCATCTATTGAATTAATTAAACCAGACAATTACTTTACACCTTTAAAAAAGATCCTAATGCATCAGTCTACTCAACCATTAATGCCTGTAAGCATTCATGATTCTATTTTGATCATGTGCTATTTTAAAGATGAAGAAATTGATCAGCTGTTAGCTTTATTAAAAGAAAACCAGATCACAATTGATTATAAAGCAATTCTTACTCCCTATAACCAGGAATGGAATTTGCTTCGTTTATACAATGAACTGAAAAAAGAAAAGAAAGGAATGAAATAAAATGGATTTATTAATGCCACCAGATTTTGATACCTTCCAGGATACAAAGGATCTATGTAATCTAAGTCCTACTCTAAAGACAAGTATTCAGGAAACAATTCAAAAACAAGAAATTATTTTAGAAGATCAGATCCTAGATACTCCTGTAACCCTGGATTTAAAGTCTACTACTTCCACCTTTTGCAGATCAGCTTTACAGGGAATCAAAGAAAATACTGCAGTCTTAACTTTTATTTCTCCAATATCTCCAGCTAAACCAACCGTTTTAAAAACTGCTGAAGATATTATCTGCGACTGTACAATTTTCTCATGTTTTGTAGCTTTAAATGATAGCTTCTTTGAAACTCATAAGGAGCTTACTACACCTTATAATGGAGATTGTATTTATTCCCCAGAGGTCACCTTTTTTAAGAAAAACGGAACCTTAGTAGTAATGCCAAAATGGATCAAAGCAGCTATGCTGTCTATTGCGATTCCTGATGAGGCTGATAAAGAAATCATTCAAACAAGAATAGAAAGAATGATTGAAATCGCAAAAGCTCATCATCATACTCATCTTCTGATCAATACTATCAAAGACCAAAATCTAGAAGAAATCTATGATACTATTTTAAATCAGCATCAAGGTGAATTTGACAGCATTGACTTTATCAAATAAAAAGGTCGACAAAAGTCGACTTTTATTTTTTGATCTTGATTTCTTTTTTCAACATAA
>R17__coassemble_905_pt1 | contig 10544 bp, 9 predicted proteins | sample R17__metabat2_high_PE_012 | metagenome-assembled genome bin R17 | reverse complement strand
ACATATAACCATTCTCTCTTTTTTAAATACTTTAGTAATTTAATCATGTTTTTTTCCTTTCCATTGACATTATGCCACATAAACGATACAATATAATCGTTAAATGATACAAATTGTATCGTTGCAAGAACATTTTATATCGGAAATGAAATAAATCAATGCTTATGAATGAATTGAGACAAAAGGAGGAAAAATTGTATCATGAATAAAAATGAAGGGTATTCCGTCAAAAGAGAAATTATGAATGCGGTTATGCTTCTGATGACAAAGAAAAACTATATGGATATTACAGTTACAGATATTGTGAATAAAGCGGGTGTTGCCAGAGCTTCTTTTTATCGTAATTTCAATTCTATTAGTGATGTCATTGATGCAATAACAATGGAAGCATCCGAAGAAATAATCGAAGAAGTTTTTCCAGTTCTAATGAGCAACGATGAAAGAAAATGGAGAGAATTTTTATTTCATCATTTTTATCATTTTATGAAGATTAAAAATGATATGAATGAGATAAAGTTTGAAAATATGTCAATTATTTTTAATCGAATGAGTGATGAAATCCAAAAAAAGGAAAGAAATCTTCCACAGGATACAATAAGAGATCGATATTTAGTGATTGGAAAATGGGGATTGATTAATACTATTCTTCAAAAATGGATGGATACAGGTGCAAAAGAAACACCAGAAGAAATGATTGATTATATTATGTCTTTTATAACTTTGTTTTAGAATGAGTCAATGACAATTCTAAATATGTCGAGTACAATAGAACTAGAAGTATACAAGTGGGCTGTAACAGAAAATAACCACTAAACTTAATAAAACACAAAAGGCGATTGTTCAGATTTATACTGAATATAATCGCCTTTTCTGGTATAATCAGGTTATGAAAAACACGACTAATCCAAAACCTAATTACAGAGATTATTATAGTCCATTTTCTATGATATTACCACTAGTTTCTAAAATTTCTATTCCTAAGGATGATATGGTATTCACTTTTGTCGAAGTTATGAAAGGAGTCGACAGTCAATATACCTGAAAAATCAGTCCTCAAATAAAAATCATAAACTTTCTTCTTACTGCACTCTGATGACAATTCTTTTTGCCTATATAGATATGGGTCATCCTTCTTTGCGTGATATTGAATATAAATGCAAAGTCGATGTCCGCTATATGTGGCTTTCTCTTGAAACCACACCTTCTCACCAGTTCACCAGATTATGGCGAAGAGGAACAGAGAATGTGAATCTCGAAGTAAAATTGTGCGCAATAGGAGTAAACATAAGAAAATATCACTATAAAAAGCAAAAAAAGGTAGAAAAATTCAAAATTTAAAAGTTGAAAATATTGGGTTGTTTTTATAGTGCCAAAAAAATCAAGAAAAAAATAGATGTTTTGTTTAAAATCTAAAAAGTGCAAAAATAAAGAAAAAAGGCTGAACAGCCTAGAATTTTAAAATTCTATCTGTTACAGCCCCTAATTTAATAATCAGATGTTTTTCTTATACTATTTTTGTTGTTAAAGTAATGATATTCGTTACTATTCAAATATCTGCCATAGGTTTCATCTTCATTTAGATTTGGAACAGATAGAGAATCAATGAGATCAGTACCATCAGTTAAATATAGTGTTTCATCACTATTTAGCTTAAAGTTACAGATATAATCACCCATTTCATAATAATTCTTTTTACCATTTATGATTATAGATTCACCTGATTTAAGGGTTATATCTGGCAATTGATAGTTCTTAAGAGTTACTGGATTATCTGTAATATAGTAATCCTTTAAATGAATAGAAGAACCACCAACATTTGTGAATTTATACCAGTCAGAATCACCTTTTGCATTGATTTCGCTAATTACCAGCTGTCCTTCAGCATTTTGCTTAGCTACAGCTTTTATTGTAAGATCTTGATTGGCCATATCTTTAGTAATAACCAAAGTATCTCCAGTATATTTTTTACCATTTACAAGCCAATATTCAAATGTATATCCTGGATAAACATCTGCCTGATAAGTAATAGAAGTCTGTGTATAATAATCACATTCATAGCTTTCACCACCATAAATCTTCATATTATTCCAGCTTACCTTTACTCCATCATCACATAATAGGGTTGAATGATACTGATAGTACATTCTAAAATAAGTGGCAAAATCATTACGAATATCGCCTTCTCTTGCACTTACTGCTTGTTTTAATAAACTGATATAATAGTCAGCCTGATCATAAACGTCTAGATCACTATCTTTCATAGGCTGATCTACTTCATCATATAGTTCATCAATTAAATCTAATATATGATCTGTATCAAAAGAAGTATTCAATAGATCACATACTAATACAATAAATTTATTTCTATAGTAATCAGATTCCATTACATATCTAAAGGTTGAATCCTTTCCTCTATAAAGATTGTTCATTAAAGATACAAACTGATCCTGATCACATCCATCAAAGAAATGAGCATTAGAAGATGTATAATAAATTAAGTCAGTATCAAATAATAAGAATCTTAATCTACCATCACTGTATTCATTTCCTTCAATAGGGTCTCCCGTATATTGCCATGCTGATACATTATTTAATGGCCAGTCAGTATTATTATCTAGAATATTAATTGCATAATATAACAGATAATTATCCATATCTACATGTTCTTCTAGCTCTTCTCTATTTTCTTCATCATTTAAATCGTTATAGAAATATTTATAAGTATCAGAAGCACGAAGACACATCTCTTCATTTCCTTTATATCTTGTAATTACATCTGTACCCTCTAAACCAAATCTTCTTTTTAGGAAAGAATTAGAATAGTTCTGTTGCATATCAAAGATACCATATAATTCACCATTTAAATAAACAACACATCTTTGAGTTCCAGTATAACCATCAAAATTACTATCCTGAGCTAATCTGCTGACTAAAGAAGAACGGATATTACCATAATTCATATCCTGACTACCAGAACGTAATTTAATTGAATTATATTCAGTTACCAATGATAAAGAAGAATCCTCTAAGTCATCATTGAATAAATCAAGATAAATCTTATCTTCATCATCATATTCATAACCTGCTGTTATTTTTAAAGATTTAATATCAAATGCTACAGAAGTACCACCACTTACTGATAAACCAACTCCCTGATGAGTGATCAGAGTACCATCTGTATCAAAAATAGAAAGATCTGCGTTTCTTACCCATTCATCTCCTTCAGAATAGTAATTAGCAAAGATCCCTGTTTCTTCGTTATATAAACCATCAGGATCAGTAGTAACACAAATAATAGGTAAATCATAATCCTTACTTGAAGGATCTAATATATAATCTTCCTCATAAATATCAGAATATTCATTATCCTGATAGACTACTGCTTTTAAAGGATAAATAGTCGTATCATTACTTAATTTTAGTTCTACAGGTTTAGTATACAAATTACTATCAGTTGTAGGATCACTACCATCTAAGCTGTAATAGATTTGAGCATTATTTGATATTTCAAAATCAAGATCCAATTCAATACTAAGTGATTTATGGTATACTCCAGTCTGTTCACTAAAAAGAATAGAATCAGTAGTAACATGCTCAATAGTGGTTTCTAGACTTTCATAGTCTTCAAGATCATAGTGGAGACACAAGGCAACGAAGGCTACTGCAAAGAGTAGAAACCAGAATAATTTCCACTTCTTTTTCATAATTATCCTACCATATCCCCTGATTCAACGATCCAGTTTGCAGTTTTAACACCAGGAATTTCTCTTAAAGTGGCAACAGTAGAAGCATCTAATTCTTTCTTTGTTGTAATTTCAAAGATATATTCTTGATGGTATTCATCTTGATTAGCAGTTCTCATCTTAATATTCTTAGTAAATCCCTTCATTACTTCTGATAGTTTTTCATGATCAATAGCTTCATCTCCACCAGTGATCACTAATAGATATTTATGACCTTTAGTAGAAGGAAGATTAGAAGTGATCATCATAATAAGAGAAATAAATAAAGTAGTAACTAAAGCTAATTTAAAGTTTTGACTTCCTACACTTAACCCTTCAGCAATTGCCCAGAAAATATAGGTAGTATCTCTTGAATCCTTAATAGCAGTTCTAAAACGAACAATTGATAAAGAACCAATCATCCCTAGTGAAATAACAATATTACTGCTGATCATCAGCATAATCACAATACTTACTAAAATAATGATCATTAATGAGTTATTGAATTTTTTATTGTAGGCAACCCCTTTGTAACAGACATAATAAGTAATATAAATAATAAGGGAAATCAATACCCCTGCTAATAAGCAAAATAAAATTGTTTTAATTCCAAGATTGGCACTATTTGTATAAAAATATTCATATATTTCTTCTTTAGTCATATTCTTTTCTCCTAATAATTAAAGTCATAAAATACCTTTCTTCCCATTACATATTTACTTACAGCTACCTGGGTAAGATTGAAAGGTTTTAAAGCATCGGAAACAGTTTTTAAAAGCTTTTCATTATACTTTACTTCAAGAATTGTACCTTCATTCATTAAAGGTGTATACATTGGATTTAAAGAAAATAAATCAAAATTACTTTCTGATGCACGTACATTCATATCCAAGGTAATTCTTGTGTTATAAAGTGGATGAGTAAATGCTAAACGATCATATTCAATTAAAACAACAGGTCTGTAACAGCCCATTACCATGATCGTATAAATTTTAATTGCATTTGCAGAATGATCAAAGTACTTAGTAAGTACTGAATAATCCCCATTAGTCAGGGCAATTGCATCCTCCTTAGAAATTGTGATCGAAATCTTATGTTGAAGACTTCCAAATTTCTGTTTTACCTCTAATTTACAGGTAGTATCATATGGACTATAAACACGAATACGAATCTTTTTACGATTCTCTGTTCCTGCTAATTTAGTACTATAATCTATATTATTGATTGAATCAAAATAAAGACTACGAACTATATATCCATTTTCTCCAGAATTGATATCCTTCGTTAAGATGATTCCTAACCTTTCCTTAATGGCTGCAACTTCTAATCGATTGATCAAATATTTATCCTCACTTCGATATACAGATAGCTCCACTATTCGTTTCCTCTTTTCTTATAAATTATATCAGTATAGTTATATACAAAACCTCTTAAAAGGACGTTAAATTATGACAATTAGTTCAAATAATATCATTTATGTCAAAAAAAGGATTTAGGTAAAATACCAAAATCCTTGTTTTTATCTATATTTCTTGATATTTCTTTAAGGTATTAAAGGCTGTTTTAGCCATCTGTTTATAACCTGCTTTACTTGGATGTAAATGATCTCCACTATCATATTCCTTTTTAAAAGCAAAGCTATCATCTAGATCCTTATCAAAATCAATATATCCATCAATTTCATCTGTTGTACGGATCCATTCATTGATTGCCTGTTTCATATCTTCTCTAAAAGGAGCATAGGTGCGCCAACCCTTAAATGGAATAATTGTACATAGATAGATCTTTAAACCTTTATCTCTAGCCATCTTAATTAATTTACGATAACCTTCGATCATTTCTTCTACAGTTGGTAAATCTGACCAAGGTCTATATACATTTACTTCTACTCCTACAGGATGAATAATATCATTGATTCCTTCTAATACTAATACTGTATCCGCACCAGGTACATTTGTATCATGAATAAATCTTGTATCTGATTTTAAACCATAGGATTCATAAATTACATTTGTATATTCTCTTAAAATTCTAGCTCCAGAAGCAGCTTTTCTAGGAAATGATACTGGAAGATCAGCCTGTAATCCTAATAATTGTAATTCCTCTGGCCAGTTTTGAGCTGTAATAGAATCTCCAAAACATATAATCGATTTATTAGTATCCTCAGTGTAGATATCTACATCACTTAAGAAATAGAACCATTCAGTTGATTTATAAAGATCTAATGGTAATGTTTCATTTTCACATTGATCATGTAAAGAATAATATCCCTTAGATAAAGGACCTGTTGTAGTAGTAGCTGCACGTAGTGAAGTAAAATCAGATAAATAGAAAGAAATTGTTAATTTTTCGTTTCTTACACTCTTAAAATCAATTTCATCACTTACCATAGTTTGTCCAGCTTCTACAGTTACACTCTTTGAACCATGAAAAGTAATATCCATTAAAGTATCAGGAATAATTTCATACTCTTTATTTCCTGTTTTAGCTACAGTAACATGATCAAAATAAACAGGTTCCTGACCTGTAAAATTATCTAATGTAATTCTGATCTTAGTTCCATTAAAAACACTTAAGATCGGATATCTTAATGTAATATCCTTTGTATATCTTTCAGGTTTATTTGTCGCAATACTGATTGCATTTGCCCAGTTCGTTACCCATTTCATTATTAATCCCTCATTTCTGTAAGTATTATAACGAAATATAGACTAAAAGTAAACAAAAAGCAGGAACTTGAGATTCCTGCCTGATTCTAAAATCTAACAAATTTATTCATTAGGTTTTCATTCTTTTCAACATAGTTGAAGATAAAAGCACCAATGATCAATACGATAAATTCACCAATAAATACATATAAAGCATTGATCATAAAAGGAATTTCATAAGCTAAATGTAATTCAAAGCCAACAATAATTCCATTAAATAAGGCACCAAAGAAAGCTCCTAAATACTTATTCTTTACATAATACATCGCAATTACTGCCAGTAAGGTAGCTGAAGTACCAAAGACAATATCATACATACCCATTGGACTAAATAGATTTGCGATAAAGCATCCAGCAACAAGACCTGGAATATATTTCTTGTTGTAGAAAGCTAAGAAGATCATAATTTCAGATAATCTCATCTGTAATTCACCATAAGCAATAGGTGAAATGATCAGGGTTAAAACGGCATAAATACCAGCGATCAAGGCATTCATGACTAATACTTTTGTGTTGTTTTTCATTTTACTAATTCTCCTCTTCAAAATAACAGTTTGAAGCCTATGTGTAATAAAAAAGCAGCATAAAGCTGCTTAATCGTAACACAGCTTTTTTATCCTGGGTGGCTCTCTAACCAGTGACATTATGATAGCACATATGCTTACATTGTTCAAGATAAAAAACAGATTTATTTTCTTAAAATCAATAATAAATGACTTAATTTTATTAAGTTTTCAGTAAATATAATTAATTTATAAAATTGGTTAGCAAAAAATAACCTATGAAAGCGTGTACTTCTTTCATTTTTTTACAAATATCTTTTCTTAATTATTTGATTGTGTTATTATATACATGCGAAACGGGGGGAATTATATATATGGAAACATATGGTATCGAAAAGTATGGTATTTCAACATCTGGAAAGGTGTATAGAAACTTACCTGCTGGAAACTTAGTAGAAAAAGCATTAAAGAAAAACGAAGGTAGATTATCAAGAATGGGTGCGTTATGTATTGAAACTGGTGAACGTACTGGTAGATCTCCTAACGATAAATTCGTAGTAGACAGCCCATTAACTCATGATATCGTAGCATGGGGACCAATCAACCGTCCAACAACTGCTGAAACTTTTGACAAGGTTTACAACAGAATCGTAGAACATTTCGCTGATAAAGATTTATTCATCTTTGATGGATATGCAGGTGCAAACCCTAAATATTCTTATGCATTTAGAGTAATCAACGAAAAAGCTTCTCAAAACTTATTTATCAATAACTTATTAATTAATCCTACAGTAAGAGAATTACAACACTTCTCAGAAGATTACTTAGTATTAGTTGCTCCTGATTGTTTATTAGAAGATTATAAAGAATTAGGATTAAATTCTCATACTGCAGTTATGATCAACTTTGATAAGAAGATCGTATTAATTGCTGGTACTGGATATTCAGGAGAAATCAAGAAATCAGTATTCTCAATTATGAACTTTGAATTACCTCAAAGAAATGTATTCACAATGCACTGTTCAGCTAACATCGGTAAAGATGGTGATACAGCATTATTCTTTGGTTTATCAGGAACTGGTAAAACAACATTATCAGCTGATCCAAACAGAAGATTAATCGGTGATGATGAACATGGTTGGTCAAGACATTCAGTATTCAACTTTGAAGGTGGATGCTATGCTAAGACAATCAACTTATCAAAAGAAAACGAACCAGATATCTGGAATGCAGTAAGATTTGGTGCAGTTTGTGAAAACGTAGTATTATTTGAAGATACTCGTATTATTGACTTCGCTGATGGTTCAATTACTGAAAACACTCGTGTTGGTTACCCAATTGAATTCATCAACAACATTGAACCAAGTGGTATTGGAGATATTCCAAAGACAGTATTCTTCTTAACTTGTGATGCATTCGGTGTATTACCACCAATCTCTAAGTTAGACTTAAATGCTGCAGCATATCACTTTGTATCAGGTTATACTTCAAAAGTAGCTGGAACTGAAGATGGTATCAAAGAACCTCAAGCAACATTCTCAACTTGCTTCGGTGAACCATTCTTACCATTAGATCCATTAAAATATTCAGAAATGTTCCAAAGACGTGTTAAGAAAGCTGAAGCTAATGTATTCTTAATCAACACTGGATGGGTTGGTGGAGGATATGGTGTAGGTCACCGTATCTCATTAAAATACACAAGACAAATGATCAACGCTGCTTTAAGTGGAGAATTAGATTATGTAACTTATGAAACTGATCCATACTTCAACTTATTAGTACCTACTCAATGTCCTGGTGTTCCTTCAGAAGTATTATCACCAAAGACTATGTGGGATTATAAAGATGAATATGATAAGACATGTAAACAATTAGTTGCTATGTTCAAAGCTAACTTCGAAAAGAAATATTCTCACTTCCCAGATGCAATTAAGAATGCTGGTCCTGGTGGAATCATTAGACATTAATATAAAAATGCTTATAAGTCATACCTTAGGGTATGGCTTTTTTCTTTATATCTAGAAAATAACATATTTATCATTAGAAGATATCATTATTCTATTATCTATTATATATTTATCAATTTTATCTTCTTATTCCATTCCTCTAATTACAATTGATCAATCCTACTTGCCTTTATCTATTACATTGTAATTTGAAAATAATAGTAGGCGATCATTGGTTATGAAATTTCAAAGTTTGACGATGGACTGATTTTTGTTGGTGGTCAAACCTACATGCACATTAAATTAGATTTTGGAGGATATTTTAATATGAGAACAAATAATAGTAAAAAACAAAATGCAAAAGCGGGTTCAAAGGCTAATTCAAAATTGCCAAAGTTTAGCAGTGATGATGAAATGATATATTATATGGGACGAGAGGCAGAAGCTGATGCTATGTATGAAGCTTACATGAAAGAACACCCTGTGACTAAAGAGGGTCTGGCTAGAACTGATCAGTTTTTGGCTCAAATGGTTAAAGATTCAGCAAAGGAACGTGCTAACAAGAATAAGGTTTCACAACCTAAATCAAAGAACGGAGGAAAAAATAGTAATATGTCAGATACTCAATTAATTAGATTATGGAGTGATGCTCGAAAAAAGTCATTGAGCAAGTATGTTAATTGTACTGTAGATACTTGTTATAGAACACAAGTTTATGGTGATATTATGGATACAAGCTATTTAGAAAACAGTGGGCATAATGAATTACCTAAGGTGCAGTTTGTTTCCAGTGATACTATTAGTGCTGGAATTGATTTAGCTAGTTCTACCTGTGATAAGGTTGCTATTCTAAATTTTTCTGCTGGTGTTAAAGCTGGTGGTGGAGGAGAGACAGGGGCTAGAGCACAAGAAGAATCATTGTGCAGAAGTTCTAATCTATATGAATCTTTAATACAGGCTAAGTGTATCGAAGGTTTTTATAAGTATAATGGAACTACAGCTCAAAAGAATTCTGCAGCTATTATTTATAGTCCAGATGTATTATTCTTTAGAGCAGGTACTGATTATCACGATATTTCTCCTATCAGATTGGATGTAATCACATGTGCTGCATCTAAAGTACAATTATCAGATGCATTACAGGAATATGAGAGAAGAATCAAAAATATTCTAGCATCCAGCATTAACAATGGGGTAAAAAATATTGTTTTAGGAGCATGGGGATGTGGAGCATTCCATCAGGACCCTGTTATTGTATCAAAGGCTTTCTGCAATGTTTTAAATGAGTATGGTGGATACTTTGATCATATTGTATTTGCTATCTTACATGGAAAGAATGATGCGAATGATAATTATGATATTTTCAAAAATCAGTTTGAGAAATTTTATTTAGGAGGTATTTAATATGGCAAAAAATACACAAGAATATAAAAAACGAACAGATGGTAGTAGAGGTCCAACAAAATCTCTTGAAAATATGAATTATGGGTATTTATAAAGGACCGTTTGACGATGGAATGATTTCGGTTGGCCGTCATACCTTACAATTTCAATTAAGTTATAAAACGACTAGGAATCAAAGTAAGATTTCTAGTCGTTTGAACATTTCATTGATTACATATCTAATAAAGATTGATATTCTTCTTTTGTGATTCCAAGAAGCTC
>R17__coassemble_903_pt1 | contig 10576 bp, 8 predicted proteins | sample R17__metabat2_high_PE_012 | metagenome-assembled genome bin R17 | reverse complement strand
GCATAGATATTAGGCTTAATAGAATACGTAATTACTTTATCAGGATGAATTTCATTTATAATATTCTTATAGGTATTCATTAGCTTTAAATCAGTTTTAGGATTGATTCCTCTGCGATCTACTTCTGTATTAATCAATTTAGTACCTAAATCTCTTAAATCATCTTCATGTCCTACGAAAGGTGTACTAATTGTTACATCATGACCTTCTTCAACAAGCATTGAAATCAATTCTTTTCTAAACTGATAAAGCATATAGGAATGGTTAGTAATAATTAATATTTTCATTTCTTACTAGTTCCCCCTTCAACTACTCCTTCAGCCTTAAATACCTTCATAAAGGTCATAAAGAAGATCTTTACATCAAATAAGAAAGATACTCTTTCTACATATTCACCATCAAACTTAGCTTTAACTGGAATCTCTAACTCATCTCTACCATTTACCTGAGCCCAACCAGTAAGTCCAGGAGTAATATCATTTGCGTGATATTTATCTCTTTCTTCAATTAAATCATATTGATTCCATAAAGCAGGTCTAGGTCCTACAATAGACATATCCCCCTTTAGAATATTGATCATCTGAGGTAATTCATCTAAGGATGTCTTTCTTAATACTTTCCCTACTTTAGTAATAAATACTTCTGGATTTGTTAATAAATGAGTAGGTAAATCAGGTGTCTTTGTATACATACTTCTAAACTTATAGATATTAAAGTATTTCTTATTCTTTCCTACTCTTTTCTGTTTAAAGAATACTGGCCCTTCACTATCTAATTTAATCGCAATACATATAATTAAAAATACAGGACTTAATAAGATCAGTCCACATAATGAACAGATTATATCGATTAATCTTTTAATATATTGATACATAAATTTACTCCTCTACTACAAATAAAAAGGCCAACTCTCATGTATGCGTTTACTTTGAATTTTACTTCTTTTAATCAAATAGAATCATAAAAACACACATGACAGTCAGCCTGATTAACGAGAACAAAGCTACGATTATTCATAACTCACATAATTTCTTTGACTTGCATATAATAACATAATCCCTTTTTAATTAAAAGACTTTTTCTTGACTAGATTATGTTAAATATCACATCTGATCTCTATATATAAAAACGAAGTGTAGTTCACTTCGCCTTATACTTTATTTACTTTTTAGCCCAAATTCCTGACTTCTTTTCAATAAATACAAATAACCCACTAAAAGCAACAATAGTTGCAATTTCTAAAGGAATATTTCTAGGTACCAAATGACTTAATGCGAATTCAGATAAGCATAGAGCTACTAAAACCGTAATAGGAATAATGTGATCATAAAATTCATCTCTCATATACTCTAATCCCCCTTATCTATAACTGCGGTTATTATATAGCAATTCAAGGTAATAATAAGACACAAAAAAAACTAACATAACATAGTTACGTTAGCTTTTTATTACAAATCTATCCATTAATTCCAAGTATATTATTAATAGATTGTCTAGCCTGATCAATTGTATCCTGATCTGGTTCCATTACATATAGTTCAGATCCTGGCATAGAATAGCATGTAGTACTTGTTGTACCTGTACCATCTACAACCTGTGTTTTAAAATGCCATGAAGACATATCATTTAACTGCATCTGAATCAATGATTGAATTTCATCGCTGGTCATATTAGTTTCAAAGCATCCAGTAATAGCTTCTAAGATACTAGAATAATTTGAGATAATCGCAGGAGACATAGCTTTTTCAAGCATTCCCTGTAATACTCTTTGTTGATTCTGAATACGATCTCTATCTCCTCCAGATAATTGATATCTGGCTCTTGAATAGTAAAGAGCATCTTCGCCTGTTAAATTAATGTTACCAACAGCAAAGGCATGTCCGTTGATTCTAAATTCAGTAGGATTATAAATAGTAATTCCACCCAATGCATCTACCATTGTAGTTAAAGATGTAAAGTTTACTCTGGCATAATAAGATATATCGATATCAAATAGGTTTTCTAATGTTTCTACAGATTCATTAACTCCATAGATTCCAGCATGAGTTAATTTATCCTTTTGTCCACTTGTAGCAAGAGTTACATAATAGTCACGAGGAATACTCGTTAATAGAATAGTTTTAGTTTTTGGATTAACCGTAACAATCATATTAACGTCACTTCTTGATACAGTACTAACTGGTCCATAGGTATCAATACCAGAGATAAATAAGCTAAAGGCATCCTTTGTAACATTAACGGTATGACTACCGATGTTTACATAGGTAGTGATATCATGGGAATCAATAATACGTGTATCATCACTGAATGTTTCATTTACTTCTTCAATTGCTTCTCTATAGGCTTCATTAAGGATAATAGCTTCTACATCTCCATCGAATAATGCCTGTTGCATTTCTATTACACTATCATAGTCTACTTCTTCTATTTGGGTAGTGATATTGATATTATAGATGACTTCATCATATTGTGACTGGTTCACCTTTGAGCATTTTCCTACTGGTAATCCATCTAAGTCTTCAATATACTGATATTCTGAATCATCTAATACGATAATAGAGTAGGTATAGATTTCTTCTTTGGATCCTGTGATCTCTTTTAAGGTGTCTAATCCTTTATAGGCTGTAAAGTTCACTAATAATAAACAAATTGAAATAATGATCGATAAGATACGGTTGAACCATTTAGCCTTTTGTTTTACTAACAGGAATAAGATAATAATTAATGCAAGGATAGCTAACAATAAAGCAATTACAGCTAAATACTTTAATGGTAATAGCTTTTTGATCATAAATAGTAATACTATAGATAATAAGACCTGTATAAAGACAATAATTATATCTATTGGATTTTGCTTTTTCATAAGGGTACCTCCTTTAAACATAGTAATTATAACATCATTCCCACAAATGACAAGTTATCATTATTCCTAAAAAATAGAATGTTGACATTAAAGCATAAAAAAACTCAGGAATCCCCTGAGTTCTAGAAATCTTTAGCCATTGCACTTGCTTCTTCTTCAGTCAGCTGTGTCAGCTTTGTATCTACTACACGATAAACTCTCCGACACATATTTAATACCGAAGGTCTATGAGTAGTCACTATACATGTTTTATTTGGATGATTCTGGATAATATTTCGTAATACCTTACGTTCTGTTTCTATATCTAAGGCTGATGTAGCTTCATCCAGCAATAATATTGGTGCATCTCTTAAGATTGCTCTTGCGATTGAGATTCTTTGAGCCTGTCCTTCAGATAATCCTCTACCTCTTGCTCCTATTTTACTGTTGATTCCTTCATCCAGCTTTTCCACAAAATCATAGGCACAGGCAGATTTTAAAGCTTCAATGATCTGTTCATCGGTTGCATCTTCTTTAACCATTCTTAGGTTATCTGCAATCGTCCCACTAAAGATGGTATTACCCTGAGGGACATAAGCAAATAATTTACGGGTAGAAGCATCAAGGGTATAGTATTCCCCATTGGCATCCTTTAATCTGGCTTTGCCAGATTCAGGATGGATCAGTCCTAAAAACATACGGATCAGAGTTGTTTTCCCTTCTCCAGAAGGACCTACCAGGGCGATAATTTCCCCTGGATTAGCGTCCATACTTGAGTTTACTAGGACATGCTTATTTTCTGTATAGGCAAATAAAACATCCTCTAATTCCACGGAAAAGCCCTTTTCCTGAAGATCGTATAAATGATTGATTTCATCTTCTACTTCTTCTTCCTTAGGCTGATTGATGATCTCCATTAAACGCTTTGCGGAGATGGTAGAAGTAACCGTAGAAGGAATAATAGATACTACTGAGCTTACTGAAGATTTCAGGTAAGAAGATAACTGAATAAAACGGTTCATCTCAGCATAATCGATAAATCCTTTAAATAGCTTATAGTATAACCAGGCACTAAACAATCCACCAGTAAGAAGGGATACTAAAGATAAAACAGTATTCATCTTAATAGACCACCAGTTATATTCTAAGGATACATCCTTAAACTCTTGTTGCCAGTACTTTAGCTTACGAGAGAATAAGCTTGTTAATCCAAAGGATTTAATAGAATCCATATTGTAGAAGGTTTCAGACTGAAAGGCTGTAACCTCCGAGTTCATGATCTTGACCTTTTCATTGTACTGTCTCATCTTTTTAAGCATCAGCTTATAAGACAGGGCAGTAATAGGTACAGAGATGATCGTTAAAATAGTTAGGGCAGGATCTAGATATAATACATAACATAGAATTACTATTAAACGAATGACCCCAACAATAATATCAGGGATCCAGCCAATCGCTGCACTTGCTACAGTACTTACATCACTGCTAAAACGATTTAAAATATCCCCAGCATGATATTTTGTAAGATCCATCCAGTTGATGGCTATGATCTTATCAAAGATATCAGCCTGAATTTCATTTTGAATACGTATATTAATTTTCAAAGTTAAACGGGACATATACTGTCCAATCGTTAAACTAAATAAAGATGAGAACACCGCCATTCCTACCAGAAAAGGAATTCCATTCGTATCAGCATGAGTTACAATTCTTAATAGTTCATAAGAAATATTAATACTAAGCAGGCTTGTTCCCGTATTAATTAAACCAAGGATCGTATAAAAGATGATCTCCTTTTTATAATTCTTTCCATAGGAGAACATCCATTTGAACTCTTCCCACATCTCATGGATACTTCCATCTTTAATAGCGTCCCATATAATCTTTAATGAATCCATGACTACTAGCCTTTCTTACGACTTCCATAGCCATATCCATAACCATAACCATAGCCATAAGAATGAGAATCAGTATCAAACATACTACCCTTTACCTGATTTAATACACAACCTAGAATAAATCCATCCTTATGATTTAAATCTTCTAAGTTTTCTAGAATATCATATCCACTAGCATAGTCCTGTTTAACGACTACTAATGCATGATCAGCAACCTTAGAGATAATTAAAGTATCCTCCATAGCATATAGTGGTGGAACATCTAATATAATAAAATCATACATTTCTCTAAGCTCTTCTATAGCTTTAGCTAAAGCTATCTTAGAAACTAACTCGTTAGCCTGATCAGAAGGACTTCCTCCAAATACTACATCTAAATGATTTGTATATTTTGTGATCACATCATTAATACTGAATCTACCTTCCAGACAACTTACAATATTTCCATTTACATCCACTTTATCTAAAGTATTCATAATTGATGGGTTACGCAGATCTAAGTCGATCAGACAGACCTTATGACCCTTTCTAGCTAAAGATAAAGCAAGATTGCAGGAAACAATAGATTTACCTTCATTAGGCATAGAAGAGGTTACCAGATAAACCTGTTGATTTTTATCTTTCTTCTGATCCTGTTCAAGTGCTAATCTTAAATCATGGAAGGATTGCTTAAAACCAGCTTGTACATCAGTATTAGATACTAACAGCTTTGACTTAACAAATTTACCAGAATAACCAGGAATATAAGGAATCTTTGTTAGATTGCTTAAACCTAATACATTACTTACATCCTCACTATTTAAGATCGTATGTCTAACAATTGCATAAACTAAAGCAACCATAAAATCAATCACTAACCCTGTTAATAAGCCCTTGATTCCTGCTGTAATATAGTTAGGATAACTATCAGGAGCATCAGGAACTACAGGTTCATCTAAGATGATCATCTTAATATCGCTCATTGCCATATCAGTTACCTTTGTATAGTTATGTACCAAAGCATCGATAACATTATAGGCATCCATTTCACTGCTTGCAGTGACAGTGATCTTTAATAGATTGGTATCCTCTACAGAAGCAATACTGATAGAACCAGGTACATAGGTTGTATTCATCTCATCACAGATCACTGAATTCATCATAGAACCTCTAATTAAAGAAGTAAAGGTAGATACCATATCTTCATCAGAAGAGGTATAAACATCTTCACTATCAGATGATGAGATAACTACCAATGAACTAGAAGTATAGGTAGTATCAAAATAGAAGACTTCCTTGACCTCCATTAAAGCCACACAGGCAATAACAATTAAGATCATATATAATTTCAACTTACTTAAAGCCTTAAAGAAACGGTCTAAATATTTCACTAGATCAATCTTTTCCTGTTGATTTGTATCCATTATTTAGCACCTCTCTTTCTTCCATAACCATAGCCATAAGCAGATTTATGACCAGATTGAGTAAAGTCTTTAATTGAAGTATTATAAACACATCCAATCAGGTTATCCTTACTTCCCTTTAAACGATCAATGGTTTCATTGATTTCTCTAACGGTTGCAAGATCCTGCTTAACCACTAATAAAGTACCATCTACATAGCTGTTTAAGATAGCAGCATCTGTAATATATCTAGCTGGTGGTGTATCAATAATAATATAATCATACTTTTCTTTATTTCCATTTTTAGCTTCTTCAATCATATAATGCAGCTTATGACTGCTGATATAAGTATCTGCTTTATCGATATCCTTTCTTGCAAATAAGACATCTAGCTTTTCCACATTTGTTTTTCTTACATAGGCTACCCAATCCATATCTCCTTCAAGATAATCATTGATTCCTACCTGTTTATCCTTTAAACCAAATAATAAATGTAAAGAAGGCTTTCTAAAGTCCATATCCATCAGTAATACCTTATGATCATTTTGAGCTAAGGCAATAGCTAAGTTTAAAGCTACAGAGGATTTTCCTTCATTTTCTAGAGAACCTGTAATCATGATGGTATGATAATCATGATGTGCACTACTGTCTTCTACCTTGCTTCTTAATCTCTTAATAGCTTCTTTATAAGCAAAGGAAGTACGTAAAGAAGTAATATTGATTCCAGACTTTCTTCCTCTCTTTTTCTTTTCCTTAGGAAGCTTAGCAAATAATCTTGTACCTACTTTATTTTCTAATTCCTTAGGAGTCTTAATAGTTGTGCTAAAGTAATTTCTTAAAAGGAAGATCGCACATAATACAATTCCCCCAACCGTTAAACCAGTCGTTAAATTCTTTTTATGATTATTCGCATTAATAGCAGACATGGAAATACTGCTTTCATTGATCACATTAATGTTGTAGTTAAAAGAATATTCTACCTTATTGCTGTTGTACCAGTCTAAGATATAGTTTAAAGCATAGAAGGCTTCTCTTTTTGTATTCGCAGTTACTGTAATATATCCAATATTAGTACCAGACATACTTGTTACTGTACATTCCATGGAAGTTTCTTCTAGATTTAATTTTTCACAGATATACTGTTTAACTCCTTCACTATTAAAGATATAGTTCATATTTGTCATATAGGTTACAGTACTTTCTAATGATTCATAGGTACTTGCTTCCCCATTCATAAAATTAGCAGTAATAGTAGAAGAATAAGAAGGAGAATAGGTTAAAGTCTTAAAAACATCGAAGCCAATTCCACATACTAACATTCCAATAATAATAATTCTAAACTTCTTAAGCATATAAGATAATGCACAAGAAAGCTTAATTACCATCTCTTTATTTGAATTATCCATATGACACCTCCTATACTACAATAACGACTAGCTTAGAGTATCCATATTCTCCTTCACGCTCTAGTCGATAAATAAATTCATACTGTCCTGGAACATTAGCATTATAATCTGTATCTACTGTTACAGTAGAAGCTAACCAGGTCAGATCCATTCCATTAATAGTAATTGAGGCAATATAGCTATAAGGGTCAATATATGTTCCTACCGGTGCATAAACTAAATAAGAAGATAAAGTAATATCATATGAAGGAATATTCTGCAGCCATGTTACTTTAAGCTTTAAGCTTGAAGTTGTTCCTGTTGAATCAGACGCTATAAAGGTAACATTTTGAGCTGAATTTCCATCATATTCAAAATTAATATCTACATCGTTCGTTACATCCCCATCAACACATGATGTAGCTTTTATAAAGTTGTAGTACTCACTCTCATCAATATAATAATAATTAACCAGTGGTGCGACAAGATCAATATAGGGTGCACTATAATCACTATAGGAAATAGTAGCACTAGCAGTAGCTACATTATCATCTGAATCAAAGACTGCATAGGTTACTGTTCTTTCTCGATTATCATTAAAGGATGAGATTCCCTGTACAACGACCTGATCTGATAAGTTTCCATCCTCATCATCACTGGCTGTTACTCCCTTTAATAATACATCATCCAGTTCATCCTTAACACTAACCGTAATATTACTGTTTTTTACGTTAATAACGGGTCCATTCTCATTGACTTCCTGATTATTGGTATAATATAGAAAACCTACATATCCACCAATTAATAAGGCTACAAGGAAAATAAAACTAATATTCTTCTTCATCTTCTTCCTCCCTTTCTTCTATCTCTAAATACTTTATAGGATTAATATTGAAGATCTCTTCAATATAGTCCTCATCAAACATATCCATACATATATCATAGGCTTCATCCATCTTACTATCTCGATAGATCGGATGGTGAGCATCTGAACCTACAAAGGTAATTAAACCTTCATCTAATAAGTCAATTACTGTATCATAGGCTCTTTTACCATGCTTTCCTAGAATACTTCCTTTATTCATCTGCAATAAGGCTCCCTTAGCTTTGATCTGTCTAGGTAAATTTGGATTGACCTGTATTGCTTCAAACCTTTCAGGATGAGCTATTACAGGAATATAGCCATCCTCTAAAACACAGTCAATAGAATCTAGAATTACTTCTTCCTCTACATCAAAGTAGTATTCCATTAATAGATATTTTGTTTTATTTAATTTCGTAATATCCTCTCTATGTCTATAATAAGAATCTCTAGAAGTAAATAAATATTCACAACCAAGATATAGATCGATTGGAATCCCCTCATATCTTACGATTGCTTTAAACTGATGAAATAGTTCTACTATTTTATCAGTAGGGTTCTCAAAGCCATAGGCATAGGCTAAATGAGGTGTTAAGATCATAGAGGTCGTACCATGTCTATAGGCACTATCTAACATTTCTAATGACATTTCTACAGACTGTGAACCATCATCTACCATTGGTAGAATATGACAATGTATATCGATCATGACCATCCCTCCCATTATGACATAAAAATACAATCTAAAGATTACTACAAATCCCCATCTTTTACAAGCTATATATTTGACTAAAAAGAATAAAAAGGGACATAAAAAAAGAAGTAGTTCAATAATGACTACTTCTGATACTTCTCTATTTTACAGCTATGTACCTTTGTATCCTTATCATAGCTGATTCCTACTAGTAACAGATTATCCTGATAGTTTTCTAAACCATAATAGTATTCTTTGTTTTTGATCTGTGTAATAGCTGTAGACACATCCTGATTCCACTTTAATTCTATAATCATAGCTGGTTTATCCTTTTTAGGAATAAATACCAGGTCTGCAAATCCTTTCCCTGTTGGAAGTTCTCTAATGATCGTATAATCATGCTTAGCAATATAGTAAGCTAATCCTAAAGTGTAGCTTAAAGCTTCTTCGGAGTTATAGGAAAGGATACTAGTTTCTAAATGGGCTTCTTCAATATATTTTGCTACTCTTTCTTCATTCATGGCTATAGTTGCTTTTAATAGATTATCACTATTTTTTATAGCTTTAGTTACTGGTCCATAGGATGAATTTTTAATAGATGAATAGAATGATTCCTTGATTTCCCTATTTGGAATACATACTTCTTTTGTATCTATATTATAGGCTAAATAACCTAAATGAACTAATAATGTTAATACATCATCCATTGATGAAAAGGTTGACATATCATTTTGAAAAGGGATTGTATCTATTCTTATTGTCTTACCTTCTAGCATTTCTACGATTGCATCCTTAAGTCCTTCATAATTCAGGTCAATATAAACTCTTAAGGCCTCATAGGTTTCCGTCTGTGTCCAATAGGATTCTATTCTTCTGTTGGTTACTGCCTCCGATATTGATTTTGGATTATAAAGATCTCTTCCATTGACATGATATCCATCATACCATACTTTCAGTGGTTCAAATTCAATATTTCTCTCTTTACATAGTTCTATTACTTCTTCTTCAGTAAATACCATAAATTGTGACATCTGCTTTGGAGATACCATAGATACTTCATCAAACATATTTAAGGCACTATGTGTACCATATTTCTTGATAGGCAGGATTCCTGTCATATAGGCTAATGATACATAAGGCTGATCTTTTAAAAGATCTCTTAGAAAATCCAAATATTTCTTCTGTTCTTCTATATTTTCCTTGTATTCTCTAAATATACAGTCCCATTCATCAATAATAAAGATAAAAGATTCATGATGAATACTATAGTATGTTTTTAGTATTCTTGAAATAATTCTTTTTTTATACTGAATGCTAGGATCAAGATCAAAGATTTCATCAGTAATACTTTCTGTAAGATCTGCAATCATCTCATGAATAGAATCATTTTCGCTGACAAAATTTTGCATATTAATATGAATTACATTATACTGATTCAGATGTTCAGTATAGTGATCACTTTGAGCAATCTTCAATGAATCAAACAGGTCATGCGAATCACAACCCTTTGAAT
>R17__coassemble_873_pt1 | contig 10793 bp, 13 predicted proteins | sample R17__metabat2_high_PE_012 | metagenome-assembled genome bin R17 | reverse complement strand
GGTTAATAGATTACATAGGGATGCTGATCATTAATGTTATCATTTTCTAGAAAAGTAAAAGAAGAGATCGTTTATAACGATTTTGATGATTGTTGTGAGAAAGCATTGATTGCTGCTTTAATTAAAATGAATGGTTCTTTGACTTTAAATAATACAGGCTTAGTATTAGTGATTCGTACAGAAAATGCTAAGATCGCATCTAAATGCCATAAGATATTTAAAGATTTATATCAGCCAACCATTGAATTTAAAGTCTCTAAAAAGATGAAATTAAAGAAGAACAATATTTATGAAGTAAGAGTAACAAAAGCAAAAGAAATACTAGATGATCTAGGACTATTACTTGGTTTTGGACTTACCGATGTTCCTCAAGGGGATATCACCAAAAAAGAATGTTGTAAAAGAGCATTCTTAGCAGGAGCGTTCCTTGGAGGAGGAAGTGTAAATGCCCCAACTAAGAGTAACTATCATCTAGAAATATCGTGTGAAAAAGAAGAATTTGCCTCATTTATTCAATATCTTATGAATAAATTCGAACTGAATGCCAAGATCATTGATAGAAGAGGGAAATCAATTGTATATATCAAATCAGCAGAAAAAATCTCTGATTTTCTAAGAATCGTAGGTGCCCAATCTTCATATTTTGAATATGAAGAAGTAAGAATTGACCGTGATTTTATGAATTCCATCAACCGTGTGGAAAACTGCTATATTGCTAATTCAGAAAAGAGTATCAGCGCTGCTACTAAGCAGATCAATGATATTCAACTGATCGATCAATATCTTGGGCTAGCCTTTTTAGATGAAAAAACAGAACGTATCGCAAGAATTCGTTTAGCTAATCCAGATCTGTCTTTAAAGGAGCTGGCAGATAGCTATAGTGCTGCCTATGGAGAAACGATCTCTAAATCTGGATTACATCATCAATTTGCGAAAATTGCCCAGGTGGCAGAAAGGTTGAAAGAGCCAAATGAATAATTATGATATGACAATAAAAGATAAATTTGGACTTCATGTCCGTTTACTTAGACAAAATAAAAATCTTTCTCAGGAAGAATTAGGGTTCTTATCAGGTCTGTCGAAGAATTATATCTCTGATGTGGAAAGAGGAACAAGAAATATTTCTCTTGAAGCAATTGAAAAGCTTGCGATTGGCTTAGAGCTAGAGGTTAAAGAGCTGTTTAACTGGAAGGAAGAGGATTTTTAAATGGGAATCTTATATATACTTATTTTTGTGTTATTTATTATCTTTATTGCTAGTCTATTAATTGGCATTATTAAGATATTCTGGCCAGTCTTATTAGTATTAGCTATTTATTTAGGATATAGATATCATAAAGCAGTCAAAGAAATTGAAAAAAATAATGAAAGTATAACACAGTATAATACGCTTCAAAATGGGGATGTATTTGAAGCAGATTATGAAGTGAAAGATGAAGAGGAATAAAATATGCTAGTTAGAGAAATTGTGGAAGCCACAAAGGGAAAACTGATCTGTGGAGATGAAAATCTTGATATCACAGGTTACAGCAAGGATACAAGAACAATTGAAGCAGGAGATTTCTACATTCCTTTAGTAGGAGCTAGCTTTGATGGTCATAAATTTATTGAATCTGCCTTTGATCAAGGAGCAATCGGATGTATCACATCTCACCCTATGGAAAAGGTAGAAGGAAAAGTAATCATAGAAGTAGAAAACACAACTAAAGCTTTACAGGATATGGCAATGTATCTAAGATTACATCGTAATGTTAAGGTTGTCGCTATTACAGGTAGTGTAGGGAAAACCTCTACTAAGGATCTTGTCTTTAGTGTGATCTCACAAAAATATAAAGCATTAAAAACATTAGGAAACTACAATAATGAAATTGGTTTACCTTTAACTATTCTAAGAATGAAGGATGAAGAAGTATTAGTTCTTGAAATGGGAATGGACTATGCAGGAACTATTTCTTTATTAAGCTATATTGCCAGACCTGATATTTGTCTAATCACCAATGTAGGAACTGCCCATATCGGTAATCTGGGATCAAGGGAAAATATTATGAAGGCTAAGCTTGAAATTATTGATTATATGAGAGAAAACGGTACATTAGTGATCAATAATGATAATGATATGCTTCATACATATAGTGATCGTGCAGTGCGTTTTGGAATTGAAAATAAGAGTGATATTATGGCTAATAAGGTTCAGTCATATGAAGATGGCAGTATCTTTGAATGTGAAGGTAATACTTATTATATCCATGTACCAGGAAGTCATTTTGTCTTAAATGCTTTAGCTGCTATTGCCGTAGGAAAGCAATTAGATATTGAACCTGCTTTAATGAAACAGGGAATTGAAACCTTTGAGCTTACTAAGAAGAGAATGGATTTCTATTTCTTAAAGAATAGTATGATCCTGATCGATGGTTCTTATAATGCCAATGTTGATTCTATGAAGTCATCTATTGAAGTATTATCTAAATATGAAGGTAAGAAAATGGCTATTTTAGCGGATATGCTTGAGCTTGGTGACTTTAGTGAACAATTACATAGAGAAGTAGGAAGAGTGCTGTATGAAAGCAAAATAGATGTTGTATTATGCGTTGGAAAAGAATCTAAATTTATTGTAGATAGTGCAGAAATGAATGGTTTAAAGAATGTCCATCACTTTGCTTCTAATGATGCTTTGATCAATGCTTTAGATCAGTATCTGGAAGAAAAAATGGTTGTACTTGTTAAAGGATCACAAAGTATGCATTTAGCTGAAGTTTCTTCATTTATAATGGAAAAATATAAGAAATAAAATAGCTGAAGGATAGGGTAAATAAAATGGTCTTGAGGCAGGCTGAATTACAGAAGAATTACTCTAACGGATTGATTGAAAATGGGGGAGTATCTACTGATCTTTTTGTGAAAGCTATGGGAGAAGAAAAAACTCGAGTATTCTTTGATCAGGTACTATTTAAGGCCAAGTAGTATGAAAGCTATTTAAATAGGTATTTACTTATTCAAAAATAAGATTATAATTTGTTTAGCTCATCAAGAGCTAGAATATAGAAAACAGGTGAAATAAAATGGATAAAATGAAATTATTAGTGATCTGTGGAGGAATGTCTACAGAACATAGTGTATCAAGAATGTCATGTACATCTGTATACGCTAAATTAAATAACGATAAATATGAAAAAGAATTAGTAGGAATTACTAAAGAAGGTAAGTGGTATATTATTGATACTACAAAGATCACTGACTTTAGTCAAGATAACTGGTTAGATAACGCTAAAGAAGTAAGTGATCTATTAGGATATATCCAATCCTTTGATTGTATTTTCCCTGTTCTTCATGGTTTATATGGAGAAGATGGAACAATTCAGGGATTATTTGAATTAGCAAATGTTCCTTATGTAGGAATGAGAGTAATTGGTTCAGCTAACTGTATGGATAAGATCTATACTAAGATGGTTTTAGACCATGCTGGTATTCAACAGGTTAAATCATGTTACGTAAAGAAAAAATACAACGGTTCATTAGTATTAATGAATCCAGACTTCAGTGAATCAGACGATATCGAAGGATATGTAACTGAAAATTTAGGATATCCTTGCTTTGTTAAGGCTAGTAACTCAGGAAGCAGTGTAGGTTGCTACAAGGTACATAATAAGGAAGAATTAATGCCTAGATTACATGAAGCAGCACAATATGACCGTAAGATCGTAGTAGAAGAAGGAATCGACTGTACAGAATTAGAATGTGCAATCTTAGGAAACGATGATCCTAAGGCAAGTTTAGTTGGAGAAATCTTACCAGCTGGTGAATTCTATTCATTTGAATCTAAATATGAAGATGCTAACTCTTCTACCTTGATTCCTGCTAGAATCTCTGAAGAAAATACAAAATATATCCGTGAAACAGCTGTTAAAGCATTTAAAGCTGTAGATGGTTATGGTTTAAGTAGAGTAGATTTCTTCTTAGATAAAAAGACTGGTAAGATCTATTTAAATGAAATCAATACTTTACCAGGTTTTACAAAGATCTCTATGTATCCAAAGCTATGGGAAGCAACAGGTATTCCATATAGTGAATTATTAGATCATTTGATTGAATTAGCTTTTGAAAGATAAAATCATTTTAACTAATAATAGTATCAAAAAGATAGGCTTGCCTATCTTTTTATTTGGTCTATAATTAATCTTTGATAGGGGGATTACACTATGAAATGGCCATATGAAAATGAAGTTGGAAAACAAGAAATTGTGGAAAGTGACCTTCTAGTCCTTGGTGGAGGTTTATCAGGATGCTTTGCTGCTATTGCAGGAGCAAGAAGAGGATTAAAGGTTGTATTAGTAGAAAAGGGTGCTACAGAAAAAAGTGGAGCAGGAGGAACTGGATTCGATCATTTTGAATCTGCCTGTACCAATCCTTGTTCAAAGGTAACACCCGAAGAAATTGCTGAAGCCTATGTAGAAGAACAGGATTACTTCTCAAATGGGATCATGCATTATATCGGTTGTAGAGAAGGCTATGATCGTCTGATCGATCTTGAAAAATTTGGTGGTAAAATAAGAGACATAGAAGATGAATTTGCTGGTGCACCATTTAGAGATGAAAAAACAAAACTAATGTTTGCTTATGACTATGCAAATAAACTTACTATAAGAGTATGGGGATCAACCTTTAAACCAGCCTTACGTAAAGAATTAACTAGACTTGGGGTAAAGGTATATGATCGTGTAGAAGCTACTGCATTATTAACGAACGGGAATAAAGGAGCAGGAGCTATTGGAATGAATACCAGAACTGGTAAAATTATGGTATTCCATGCCAAAAGTACCGTTTTATGTATGTCTAGACCAGCCAGAGTTTGGTTATTTGACTCTGATTTAACGGGATTATCTGAATTTAGACCCTTCCAGTCTATTGGTTCAGGTCATGCAATGGGATGGCGTAAAGGAATGGAATTTGCTTTAATGGAAAAGAATATTCGTGCAGAATTCTCTGCAGCAGGCAGATCATTTCCACCTTATGGTACTGGAAATAACCATAATACATGGTATGCAGCTACTATGGTTGATGCCAGAGGAGTGGAGCTTCCTTATGTAGATCGTGATGGAAATGAATTAAAGACTGTTTTAGAGAGATATATGCCTGCTCCTGGACAGAAGTTTTTCCTAAAGGGTGGAGTGATCGATAATCCAAAATATGAGTTCAGAGGACCTGAAACAGTTGATTTTGAAGAGTTGATGAGAAGAGGTTACCAATTACCATTCTATGCAGATCTATCTAAAATGCCAGACTATGAAAGAAGAGTAATCTGGGGAATGATGGTTGGAGAAGAAGCTAAGACAAAGATTCCAATCTATCAGTATTATACAGATAAAGGCTTTGATCCTTCTAAGCATAAGCTGCAAAGCTATGGAACTGGATGGCAATCTGCTGCTTTCCTTGATCAGGAACGTCAGTTCTTTGGGGCTCCTGGGGGAATTATGATCGACTGGGATCTAAAGACGAATATTGATGGAATCTATGCTGCAGGAGATGCTATATTTGGTAGTGATTGTGCAGGATATGCCTGTGCAACAGGCTATTATGCAGGTAGAAAGGCAAGCGAATATGCAAAGAATAGTGAATTATTAGATTATGCACAAGAAGATGTAGAAGAAGAGATGAAACGTTTATATGCTCCTTTATATGTAGATGAAGAAGAAGGTATGAACTGGAAGGAATTAAATAAAGCAATCTCTAAAGCTATGCAGAATTATTGTGGTGGAAGTAAATGTGAAGATCTGTTACTAGAAGGATTAGATCTATTGAACTCATTTGAAGAAAAGTATGTTCCTAAGCTTACTGCTTCAAATCCACATGATTTAATGAGAATTCATGAGGTATTAGATATTTTAACTGTTTCTAAGATGGTAATCTATGCTTCCCTTAACCGTAAATCATCGAATACCTCCTTATCATTTATAAGAACTGATTATCCAGAAACTGATCCTGTAAGAGATCAGCATCATAATATTATTTCTCAGGTTAATGGAGAAGTAAAGGTAAGAGAAGTACCTTTAGATTACTTTGGTAATTTAAAGGAAGAATATGAAAAACGCAATCAGGATTATATCAAGGAGGAAGCAATTCATGAATAAAGAATTTGAAGTACATAAGATATTCAGCTCTGTTTCTCCAATTAAATATAATGATAAATGTATAAACTGTAATCGTTGTGTTAATGTATGTCAATGTGATATTCTTTTCCCAGATAAGGAAGGTAAACATCCCATTGTTATGTATCCTGGAGAATGCTACTATTGTGGAGCATGTGTAATGGTTTGTCCTGTAAAGGCTATTTCGTTACATCATCCATTAATGAATGAAGCTAAATTTGTAGAGGTAGATAAAAAGGACTAGCCTGTAAGGGTTAGTCTTTTATAGTTGAAGATGGATCTGTTTTAACTGAGTGCATAGGTATTCATTGATATCTTTAACTTCATTGATACTTTTATTTTGAATTATATAATGTTCATGATAGATCTTATAGAATTTATGATAGGCTTCTTTCCCCGCTGCATCCGAATCTAAATGAAAGATCAGGGTAGAAATAGAGTGCTTCTTTAGATAATGCTCTAGGGGCTGATTACCTAGACCAGTAAGAGATAGATAATGATCCTCTAATGGCATAAAGCAATAATACTGCAGGGTCTGATAAGAAAGCAGATCAATAGCTGATTCAAAGATATGTAAGGTAGAAGTAGTTCCTTCCTTATGAAAGCTATATTTCTTTTGACTGCCAGTAAGGTCTTTTCTTTCCTTTCCATTAATACTTCTTGAACAGGCAAAACGAGGATGGTGATCTTCATCCTTGCCAACAAAGATAATATTCTTTTCCTGTTCATCAAGATAGATTAAGTCCTGTAGGATATATGAAGCAAGAACCTCCTTAGAAATTCCTCTTTGTTTGCATAGATAATTATAAATTACATCATAATTTTGACTTTTACCAGGAAGAGATAGAGAATAGCTTTTGGGATGATATTCATAGGTAACTAGCTTAGACTGATCTATCTTTTTTAGTTCATTATAAGCATCGGATTTCTTATAGCCTTCTACCTTAGTAAGATAATCAAAGGCAGAAGATCCTCCAAAATCATGAGAGAAATAATACCAGAATTTCTTTTGAGGCTGAATAATTAAAGAGTTGTGACTTTTAAGATGAATTCTTTTCTTAGATTCATAGACTAATTCATCTGGAGCAGCTTGTAGTAAGTAATTATATAGGTCTATTTGTTTTAACTTCATGGATATACCTCCTATTTATAATTACCTACAAATTATCAAAATACTTTAAAAAAATAAAAAAAAACCCACATAACGTGGGTAAAATTAATCGATCCAGCCAAAGTGTTTACAGGCATAGGTTATACCATCGTGTTTATTATCTAAAGTAACAAAGCTTGCTTTTTCCTTTAATTCATCAATAGCATTTCCCATTGCAATTCCTAAAGGTGCCTTCTCCATCATCTTTAAATCATTATAACCATCTCCAAAGACTACGATATCCTCTTCCTTACCACCGATCATATGGATCATATCTACAATTCCCTGATATTTATCATCTGGTTCAATGATCATCCAGGTAGGCCAATAGCGAGCATAACCTAATACAGTTCTGCTTTCCAACTCTTTTTCATGTTCCATGTCTAATCCGATAAAAAGCTTATGAAATTCAGCATACTCTTCTAATGGTTTATTATCCACATGAATATTTAAAAAGCCACCATTAGGCATGATCTTTTCAAATTCATGGTCATAGGCATAGGCTTCAATACTATCATTGATCGTAAAGGTAAAAGGGAAACCTTTATCTAAACATTCATGTAAGACTTTTAAAGCTTTATTTCTTTCTAATGGGTGAATATATTGTAGCTTACCATCTAAGACTATCGCATTTCCTCCATTACAGACAACATTTTTAATTCCCGTAGCCTTCATAGCATCCTGTACAAGGGTATAGCTTCTACCAGTAGCGATCGCTACAAAATGTCCGTTTTCTTCTAGTTTTCTTAATGTTTGAAGGGTACTTTCTTCTATCTCTCCTCCAGGATTATCATTCGTTAAAGTTCCATCAATATCAAAAAATAAATACTTTCTATTCATACCTTTTCACCTCAATATTTATCTTAGAGAAAAAAGTAAAAACAAACAAGTCTGTTACTAAATTAGAAAAATTTCCATCTATGCTTCTCCATATCTACCTTATCCTTATTAAAGGTGATTCCTTCTGCTTCCAGCAGTTCTCTTTGCATATCAAAAAAAGGAGCAAGACTACCATCGTTATGGACTACTCTATGACAGGGGAAATCCCCATAATGGTTTGCGTACTTTAAAGCAGTTCCCACTAAACGGGCGTTTTTAGGCTTTCCAATCATTTTCGCAATATCCCCATAAGTTGTTACTTTACCATAAGGAACCTCTTCTAAAAGCCCATAAACCAGTTCAAAAAACATTTCATTCATAATATCACCATTATTATTATAGAACATTTATGAATAAAAGATAGAATATTATTTTCCTTGCCTTAAAGCTTACTTCATGGTTTATAATATAAAAGTAAGAATAGAGGAGAAAGAGTATATGAAATATTCAAAATTAGAGAAATTAGGGATCAGTCCATCTACCCTAGGCTTTGGATGTATGAGATTTCCAAAGAATGAAGATAGAAGTATTAATGAACCACTAGCACAAAAGATGTTAGATGAAGCTATTGCACAGGGAGTAACTTATATTGATACTGCCTATCCATATCATGGTGGAGAATCAGAAAGATTTGTAGGAAAAGCTTTAAAGAAGTATCCTAGAGATTCCTTCTATTTAGCTACTAAATTACCAACATGGTTAGTAAAGGAACAAAGTGATGTAGAAAAATACTTAAATGAACAATTAGAAAAGCTACAGACTAATTATGTAGATTTCTATTTAATTCATGCCGTAAATAAAGATCGTATCGCAACTATTAAGGATTGTAAGATCATTGAAGAAATGATTCGTTTAAGAGATGAAGGAAAGATCAGATATATTGGTTTCTCTTTCCATGATGACTATGAAGTATTTGAAGAAATGATCAATATGTATAACTGGGATTTCTGTCAGATCCAATATAACTATGTAGATACAATGATCCAGGCAGGAGATAAAGGAGTAGCTTTATGTGAAGAAAAAGGAATTCCTCTTGTGATCATGGAACCTATTAAGGGTGGATCCCTAGCTGTATTACCTGATGATATTGCCAGCATGTTTAAAGCATATGATCCTGATGCAAGCATCTCATCATGGGCATTACGTTTTGTTGCCAGCAAAAAGGCAGTAAAGGTAGTATTAAGTGGAATGTCTAACTATGAACATGTAGTAGATAATCTAGCTACATTTAATAACTTTAAACCATTAAATCAGGAAGAAGAAAAACTTGTAGAAGATGTAGCAAAAGCAATTAAAGCTAAAACAAAGAATGGATGTACAGGATGTCAATACTGTATGCCATGTCCATTTGGAGTAAATATTCCTGCTAACTTTAGATTCTGGAATGATTATGCAATGTATGGAAATAAAGAAGTTATTCATAACCGTATTTCAGGAATGGAAGGATTTGCTGATCAATGTAAGAAATGTGGTAAATGCGAAAAGATGTGTCCACAATCTATTAAAATTAGAGAAGATCTAGTAAAGGTAGTAGAAGAAATCGGTAGTCTAAGATAGAAATTTGTGTTAGAATATGTGTAACTGTAATCAGAAGATTACGAATCTTAATGAATTAAGAGTATAAGGAGGACTTGTATGAAAGTAATAGTAATTGATGGCCAAGGTGGAGGAATTGGAAGAAGCGTAATTGAAGCTTTAAAGAAAGTTATGCCTAATATCTTTATTGTAGCAGTAGGAACAAATGCTTTAGCTACAAGTAATATGTTGAAGGGTGGAGCTGCAGTAGGAGCTACAGGAGAAAACGCTATTGTATTTAATGCAGATGATGCAGACGTAATTATCGGTCCAGTAGGAATTAGCTTTACAAATGCGATGTATGGAGAAATCACAAAGGAAATGGCAGTAGCTGTTGGAGCATCAAAGGCAAAGAAATATTTAATTCCTGTTTCTAAGCTAAATCTGTATATCCCAGGAATCCAGGAAATGCCAATTCAAGAATATATTCGTTTAATTATTGATCAGGTCCAAAAAGATATGAATAATTTATAGGAGGATCAGAATGAAAGCTTTATATTTTGAATGCTTTTCAGGAATTAGTGGAAATATGACTCTAGGAGCTTTATTAGACCTGGGGATCGTATCTCAAGAATATTTATTAAGTGAATTAGCCAAGCTTAAGGTAGATGGCTATAAAATTGAAATCAAAAAAGATCAGAAAAATGCCATTGGGGCAACTCATGTAGATGTTATTCTGGAACATCCAGAACACCCTGATGTACCACATCACCATGAACATCATGAAGATCGTGAATTAACTCATGAAGAAATGCATAAGCTAAATCTACCACATGATGGTGATAAACATTATCATTTAAGTGATTTAACCCATGAACAGATCCACGAACTAGGATTACCACATCATCATGAACACCATGAAGATCGTGAATTAACTCATGAAGAAATGCATATCTTAAATCTACCACATGATGGTGACAAACATTATCATTTAAGTGATTTAACGCATGAACAGATCCACGAACTAGGATTACCACATCATCATGAACATCATGAAGATCGTGAATTAACTCATGAAGAAATGCATATCTTAAATCTACCACATG
>R17__coassemble_858_pt1 | contig 10960 bp, 9 predicted proteins | sample R17__metabat2_high_PE_012 | metagenome-assembled genome bin R17 | reverse complement strand
CATTGTAAATCTTCAGTGCATTGTGAGTATTATGAAGAAAGAGAATAAAAGGCTAACTAAGAATGTAAAATAAACTGTATAAGCACACAATCTACTTATACAGTTTTTTTATTATTCTATACTATGATTAGAGAAAGGAAGAAGGGATACTAAACAGTTGAAGACATGCTTCAAGGTATGATATAAGGAATTAGATGAAAAAAGTGCTATCTCTATTAAAAATAGCACTATATGAAAATTCATTTACACTCTTTACCCGACAAAGTCGTTAGTGATCCCTTTAAGCTTATGGTAGGTTATCTTGCCTAGCTTTAGATCATCTAACAGATTTAATTCTCTAAATTTATTCATTGTAGTGATCAGGGTTCTTTTAGAGATCTTTGTATCTTCTATGATCTGTTCATTACTGATGCCAAAGTAGGTAAATAGAGAAGCTAAGAGTAAATGATCATAGATTATTTTTTCTGATTTAGTGAGATGATCTAATACAAGAGTTTCTTTGATACTTTGATAGCTTTGCAGCTTTTGTTGGATATCAAGGATCATATGATTCATACCATCTAACAGTATTTTTCCTAATGATAGTATATAATCATTAATACATCCAAATTCATGGATATCTCTAGCACTTTCTAATGCTTTATAATATTTAGACTTATTGGCATTGATACTACTGGCAATACAGTAAGCAAATAATGTAGATTCCTCATGATTTAGCTTTAAAGACATTAAAAAACGCCCACATCTACCATTTCCATCATAGTAGGGATGAATCGTCTCAAACATAAAATGAGTGATCAGAATACGTAAATAGATATCTAAATTAGGATCATTGATCACCTGCAGATATTCCTCCATTGCCTGTATAATATTTTCCTCAGGATAGAAACCAGTATGAACAACCTTGATCCCATTCATTATATGAACCTTATTCTTTCTAAAATAGATTCCATCGATCTTATCTTTAGAAGACTCATAAGCATGATCCATCAGCATCTCATATAATTCTCTGACTTGACTAAGCTCTTCAATATTATTCTTAGATAACTCATTTAATAAATCATAGGAATGAATAATAGAGATGATCTTACGATTATGAATCGACTTTACATTATTTACGATTCCAAAGATATCTGATCTAGTAGAATAGATATTCTCTGTTTTATTCGTAGATTGAATTTCATCAAGCATACATGTTTCTTTGATCATTCTCATTTGATAAGCAGGTAAGGACTTATAGAGATGATCTAACTCTAACTGCTTTTTATGTAGATCTACGATCAGTAGATTAATCTCCTGATTAATGCTTAAAAAATAAGGAGTAGAAGTAGACTTAAAGAAATGCAGAGTAGTAGATTCATTCTTTAATTGTTCAAGATATTTATTAAATTCTAAAGTAGACAATTGATAATAGCTTTTTTTGACCATGTTTCTTTCTCCTTTGCACCTGTAAATGAATTATAAATAATTAAAGTGAAAAAATCAAGAAAATTGCACCTCAAACGCAATAAAATATGATTGAAGTGCGATTTTGTTATTGATTCAGTAAATTAGAAATTAGGGTAGTATTGTTGTAGAGTTCTACTAGTGTAAGCTTAATTAGTTCGTTGAATATTTTATTTTCCTCTATGCGATTGTTTCCTTTCAACATAAAAGTAGGTGACGCTTCTCCACCATGAAAATATCCACATCTTTTCAAATAAATATAATCAGTAACTAGGAAAGATAATCTTTTAACTAGATTATTATCAACTGTTGATTTCGCTTGTTCTTTTATATCAAATTTTTCAGATAAAAAATAATCGATTTTTTGATTAAGGATCTTATCGTTATATTTTGTTTTTATGCTTTTTAAATGGTTTATTTTTTTGGCTTTAGGTAGTCTTTTATGACTAAAATAATAGTAGATATCAATTTTTGAATTAACTATATCTTCGTGTGCCAATATATATTCACATGGTATAGATTTATCAGTAAATGATTTAACGATTTCTTGATTGATTTTCTTTAAAGCTTCCGAATCTCTAGCTTCAAAAGTTGTTACTTTATAGAAAGAATCAAATGCTTTCCAATAGTCATTAATTTCTTCGCATGAACTATTCAATCCTAAAATAAATTCTGTAAATGAAATTAGTAGTTTATCACCATATGTATAATCAAACAGTATTTTTAATTGATCCTGTTTAATTAAAAGTGATGGGTCTAGATGCTTACTGTAATATTGAAAATCTAATTTTTCAAATCCAATATCAATGTTTATATTCTTTCCATAGGATGCAATAAGCTTAATATCTTTAAATGGAACTCCGTGAGATAAATAAGCAAAGATGCAACATTTCCATAGTTCTTTATATAGGCTACTATCCATTGTTAGGTTTAAAGCCGATTGCTTACTTCTTTTTCCAGTTATTATGATCTTTGATTCAGTAAATGTAATCAAATCTTTGTAAGATATGTTTTTCCTTTTGTGGTATGTATATTCATTTCTAAAATATTCTTTGTCATTACCATTAGAATTGTATACTAATTCGATTGTAAATTGAGTGTTTTTCATCGTTGTTTCTCCTTTTTAATATGTATTAATATAATTTGTTTATCTCGTCAAGATTATTAGATGTCACATCATCATGCCCATGTAATTCACATAACAGGGGAATCGTCCAGATTAAAAGATTGCTACGAAGATGACAGCAATTAGAAAATCCTACATTCAATTGACCTTAGAAAGAGAAAGAAATATAGGCTGATGACATAATGATCATCAGTCTTTTAGTTTCCTTTAAAATATGTAAAAAGGATAAATGATTTCATCTATCCTTATTGATATTGTTTCAGATGTTTATTGATATACCATAATATAATTCCATTGTATTCACTTAATTCATTCTGATCATTTCGATTTGTATATTTAGTCTGTAGCTTTAATAATAGTGTTTTAGCTTCCTGTGTAGATTTTAAAGAAATTAGTTTTTTTCTAATAGGAGCAATAACTGCAGCTCTATTACCAATCAGATATCCAAGACGATCATTTAGATTCAAAATCAAGTCTAGATCATCTTGAAATTCAGTAGAGAGTATTCTCCCGTTTTCGTTGTAGAATATGGTCTCCATATCATGTTTATTTAAAGGAGATATATTCATTTCTTGATCCTTTTTTCTGGTATCACATGTAAATCTATTAGGATCTCCATTATTCATTTCACCATCACATACTGCAAGAAGGTTATGATAATCTAATTCATTTTTAGAATTACGGTGCTGAAGATGTTCAATCTTGATTTTTCTAGGATCCCTGATTCGTTTCATACAATATGCACAGATATATCCCTGTTCCTCTAATAAGGAATTGCGTAATTCATTTTTTATATCTCCGTGCATACCATCAAAAGTAGGAATTGGAGTTATTGTTTTCTTATAATTTTTAAAAGAAGAAGGTTCTTTTTTCTTTTGAATATAAATCATGAGTATTCACCTATAAGCATTCTAATTCTAGTGTCATTTTAGCTTCAATATATTCAGAATAATCTTCTCCAACAATATCTTTTAGCTGATCTAGTAAGCTTTTTGCCTGATCTAATTTCTGTTCTTCTATAGCCTGATAGAAATTTTTTAAAAGTAATACTACATCATCAGCTTGAGCATCTGTCTTCATAATTTCTTTTAGAATTGAATCAATATTCTTACCATAGGTATTTCTAGCTGGCTGATATATCTTCCCATTATCTAATAATAAAATATGATCAGATGTAACATTTGCTAGAACACTAGGAGAATGTGTAGTTACAATAAACTGTACCTTTGGGAAAACTTCTTTTAAAGCAATCATGATCTTCTTTTGCCATGCAGGATGTAAATGCATATCAATTTCATCAATTAAAACAATACCAGTACTTAAAGCTAGAATATCATCCTCTAGATTAGCATTTAATAGAGCCATTCTATATGCGATATTGGCAGCCATACTTAAGGTGATTCTGATCCCATCACTCAACAATCTTATAGGAATAACTTGAATGTTGTTGTGATCAGTATATTGTAGTTCTAATTCACCACTTACCATAGAATATCTTACAGAAACATCAGTGAGATCATTGTTTAGCTTAGAATAAATACTTGTGATGGCATTCTTTACAGCTTCTAATTCAGGAATTTTATGTCCTTCCTGTAATTCTACCATAGTCATACGTTTGATCCAGTCAACCATATCTTTTGAGTTGCTAGAAGAGGATAAATAATTCTTATATCCATCTAGGTAATAACTATTGGAAATTTGGTTCTTGCTAGCTTTATCCTTGTATAATCGATCTGTACCAAAGTTTACAATAACGGGTAGAATAACCTGAGGGTCTCCACTTTTTTTACTTTCATAGAGTGATTTTGCGTAATTTTGGATTTCTTCACCTGTAATTGTCGCAGATTGTCCTGCAGCTCTTTTTTTAGCTCTTCCCCAATGATATGTATTTTCCTTTTCGTCTTGAGCAGTAACCTCAATAGAGGTACTGTATTGACGTTCAGAAGAGAACGTACTTCCATATTTAACTGTTCTTATTAATACCTGATCAACGGATAAACCAGGTGCTTTAGAATCAGGAAATCCCTGTAGATAAGTACCAAAAGCAGTAGCAATAGCTTCTAAAATAGTAGATTTTCCTGCTCCATTTATCCCAACTAAAATTGTATAATCATCATTAAAGCTCAATGTTAAGTCATAAAAGCATCTAAAGTTATGTAGAGTTAATTCTTTTATTTTCATAAGGATCTCCTTTCGTAATACTTCTATCTTATTATACACGATTGTATAAAATTAAGAAATTAAAAAATAGGAATAACTATATAAGATTACCTTCCTTATCAAATAATTCAGGCATTAATTTCTGGTATTTTTGAATAGCTGACTGATAGTGTTCTATTGTTTTACGTACATTATACTCAGGTGCTAAGATAATGGCATTTTCATGGAAGGGAGCAAAATAATTTTCTAATTGGAAGCCTGAACAATCAAAGGTATAGATATCTTCTTCTTGATTTACTACTTCAGGTCTTTCTAGATATCTTGCATTATAAATATTAGAACCATCTTCAGATAGCTTTACCTTGCATTCATTCTTTCCTCTAATAGAGAACTGATATCCATTCTTTTCCATTCTCTCAAAGCATTCTAATACTTCATTATTAAATTCACTTGCTTCACTTACTCCTTCTACCCAGTCTATATTACAGATATGGACAGACATTGCTACCTCCTGTCCCTTTTTATTAGTTTCCTGATAAACCAGATAGCTATAGATTTCTTCTTTAGATGGAACAATTGCATAAGGTGAAACATTTATATGTGGATCTTTATTGTTTTTATTTTTAAATGAGATCTTCTGATTATTCTCGATTGCTTTTTGAATTGCTTTGATTTCATCTTTATAGATGATCTGTTCACGAATATAAGAAGGCTGATTTAAGTAGGATAGAATAATACTGCATAAATAAGGGGCTACTCCAACATCCTTAGGTTTATCATTCGTGATCTTTCCAAATACCTTTCTAGAGTTATTCGTAGTTTTAATGGTGATTTTTTGTTCCTTAAGCTTTCTAGCTGTAGATTTAGAGTCTATATGTGTTTTATCTAATCCATTAATGATCTTCCATGTGATCTTTTCATACTGATCATCATTTAAAGCAAACTTAGCTTCATCCATCAGATAACTCTTAATATCTGATTTTAGATGATTGTTCTTTTTCTTATAGTCATCATGATAGTTCATAATGATCTTAATAATAAAGTTATTGATATGACCATTATTATTAAATAAGGTATTATCCTTTTTGATCTTCTTATAGGTATCCTTATCAAAGTTTAAGGTGATCTGGACACCTTTTTCGCATCCAATTAAATCTAATTCCAGTTGTGATCTTTCTTCCATGTTTTTCTCCTTATAACCAATTTTTAGTATGTTTATATTTATTATTATATACCAGTTATTTTAAAAAATATAGTGAATTTATGGAATAAATTTATAAATTATAGGTATGTTTTAAATAAATACTTTAAAGGACTGATTATAGTAATTGCTTTGAATATAATAGAATTGTAAAGAAATTTAAGGAGGATATAGATTATGAAAATTATTTTTGATGCAGAAATGACAGGATGCGATGAGTATTATGATGAAATACTACAGTTATCAATTATCAATGAAGAAGGAGAAACACTTTTAAATGAATACTATAAACCAAAATATATCAGTGAATGGCAGGAGAGTGAAAGAATTCATGGGATCACACCAGAAATGGTGAAGGATTGTGATTGTATTGATGATCATCTATCAAAGATCCAGGCAATCTTTGATCAGGCTAGTGAGCTGATTGGATACAATACACCCTGTGATCTATCGTTTTTAAGAATGGCAGGAATTCGTATTCCTGATGTGAAGATCACAGATGTAATGGTGGAATTTAGTCCAATCTATGCTGAGGCTAAGCATAAAAAGGTTGTAAAGAGTAAAAAGCTGATTACTTGTGCAGCCTACTATGGTTATGAATATGAAGCCCATAACAGTCTAAATGATGCGTTAGCTACATTATACTGTTATCAACAGATTCATAAGGATGAATGGTGGAGAAATTTACCAAATAATAATGGAATATGGTGTTTTTAGGTATAAATAGTTAGGAAATGATAGGAGGATATGAAAATGTGTAGAACGAAAGTCAATATAAGAGAAACCTTCTCAGAAACACAAAAGAAAATTGCTTTATCTAAAACAGGTAGAAGATGTGCACATTGTGGAAAACCGTTAGATCTTTATAATATGACTGTGGATCATTGTATTCCTTTATCTAAGGGAGGTCTAAATAAAGAAACTAATCTTGTAGCTTTATGTAAGGATTGTAACGATGAGAAGAGTAATTCACTCTACAAACCTTCAGACTACTATAAATATATAACTCCTTGTCATTTAAAGGCTTTAGATGAAGCTTTTATGGAGTTTACGAAGAAGGAAGGATGGTTTGATATTCAGACCTTCTTTCCACAGGATCATTATGATATTCCTAATTATCGCCCTTTAATGGGATATTCAAAGAATATCTCACCTAAAGAGTTAGATAAGTTTTTTAGAGAATATGGAAGTAAAGCAAGAAAGATGGGAAGCTTTCATTTTAAAAGAGCAAGATATAGAAATATTGATGCCATTGAAAAGTATATTGATGAACATGTTCCTGAATACTTTAGTCATACAGATCATTTAGAAACAACCTATGATCATTTAGATTATTATCTAAGAAATGGTTCGATCTTTACTCTAACCCAGGGAGATCATAGTGAAGAGATCATCGCAGTATTTATTTTTTCTTTAGAATGCATCTATATTAAAGGGGATGTAACCTTTGGGATCAAGGTAGATTCCATTACAGATCTTTTAGAAAAGAAGCTGACATGGATCTATGCTTATATTGAATATAGCTTATTAAAGGGATTTGCCAAGGAAAATAACTTTAGTCATATTATTGTGGTAAACGAAAGTCAACAGTCTTTGCCTTATTACTATGCAGGTGCTTTTGCGATTACTGGTAATGATCATGATAATCAGAAGCTATACTATAGATGCCTTACCTTCGATAAAAAGATGAGAATTATTCCTGCAATGGAAAAGGATGATCCATTGATCGATGAAGTGAAGGAAGGAACGCACTACTATCAAAAGTTCTTTGAAATCTCTGATGTAAAGAAGGAAGAAATTGAAGAGACAGTAGGTAGATTGGAAATGAGAATTGATAAAACGAACAATGAATGTAATATTCAAAATCTAGGTATACTAAATAAAAAGGTTATAAAGGAAAATTAGGAGGGTTGAAGATGAGAAATGAAATTATTTGTCCAAGCTGTGGCACAGCATTTACGATCGATGAATCTATGTATGATTCTATCGTTAAACAGATCAGAGATAAGGAGTTTAGCAGTGAAATCAGACAAAGAGAAGAAATGCTTAAAAAGCAAAGCAATGCTGCTTTAGAGCTTTCTAAGAATAATTATGAAAGTCAAATCAAGGCTTTAAATGTACAATTAGAAAACCAAAAGAAAGAATTATCTATGACTTCTAAACAGGAATTAAGTAAAACTGTTTATGAAAAGGATCGTATGATCAATGATTTAAAAGCTCAGTTAGCAAGCAAGGATCAGGAAAGACAGTTAGCTGTCAATAAGGCTAACAATGATCAAAATAATATGATTCAATCTCTAAATAATACAATTACATCTTTAAAGACTGAACTTGAAGCCTATAAAAAACAAAGTGAAGAAAGTAAGGATCAGGCAGTGAAACAGGCAGAGTTGATTTCTAAGCAGGAATTCACAGATACTATCAATCAAAAGGATCGTATGATCGATGAGTTAAAGGCACTGTTAGCAAGCAAGGATCAGGAAAGACAGTTAGCTGTCAATAAGGCTAACAACGATCAAAACAGTATGATTCAGTCCTTAAATAATACCATTGTTTCTTTAAAGACTGAACTTGAAGCCTATAAAAAGCAAAGTGAAGAAAGCAAGAATCAGGCAGTGAAACAGGCAGAGTTGATCTCTAAGCAGGAATTCGCAGATACTATCAACCAAAAGGATCGTATGATCAATGAGTTAAAAGCTCAGTTAGCAAGCAAGGAAAATGAAATCAATAAGGCTAAATCAGATAAAACTCAGGCTTTAGAGATTGCTTCTATGCAATCAAAGCAAGAGATGATGGAAGCTGTGAATCAAAAGAATCAGGAAATTACACAGTTAAAAGCTGATATTACTGAGTTGGATCATAAGCATGAAAATGATAAGAGAGATCTTGAAAATAAGTATAATACCTTATTATCTGCAAAGGATGTGGAAATCAATTTCTATAAGGATCTAAAGGCCAAGCAGTCTACTAAGATGATCGGGGAAACCTTGGAACAACACTGTAATTATGAGTTTAATAGACTTAGACCTACAGCTTTTAGAAATGCTTATTTTGAAAAGGATAATGATGCTAGAACTGGAAGCAAGGGAGACTTTATCTTTAAGGACTATGAAGATGGAACAGAATATATTTCTATTATGTTTGAAATGAAGAATGAAGCTGATGCTACTGCTAGTAAGCATAAGAATGAAGATTTCTTTAAGGAGTTAGATAAGGATCGTAAAGAAAAGGGATGTGAATATGCAGTATTAGTATCCTTACTGGAATCAGATAATGAATTATATAATCAGGGGATCGTAGATGTATCCTATAAGTATGATAAGATGTATGTGATCAGACCACAGTTCTTTATTCCTCTAATTACTTTATTACGCAATGCAGCTTTAAATACTGTACAATATAAGAAGGAATTAGCCTATGTCAAGAATCAGAATATCGATATTTCTCATTTTGAAGAGAATATGGCTTCCTTCCAAAGTGCTTTTGGTAAGAACTATGAATCAGCAAAAAATAACTTCAATAAGGCTATTGATGAAATTGATAAATCAATCAGTCATTTACAGAAGATCAAGGATGCCTTGACTACTTCAGAGAATCAGTTAAGACTAGCTAATGATAAAGCCCAGGGATTAACGATCAAGAAATTGACTAAGAATGCACCAAGTGTTAAAGCAATGTTTGATGCCATCGATAATGAATAGGGAATACTGTTTGGTATTCCTTTTTTTTTTAAAAACGGTATATAATAATTGAAAGGAGGAATGAGTTATGTCAATACAATTAAAAGGTAAATATGCAGATGCAATTATTTATACAGACTTATGTGAACAGGAAGCAATTGAACAGATCAATGAATTATTGAATCAGCCAATGGTTAGAGATACTCATCCTCGCTTTATGCCTGATGTACATGCAGGAAAGGGATGTGTAGTAGGTACTACAATGCATATTCAAGATAAGATCATCCCAAATCTAGTTGGGGTAGATATTGGCTGTGGGATGGAGGTTACGCCTATTGTTGACCATGATCTGGATTTAGAAAAGCTGGATACAATGTTACATCTAAATACTCTAGTACCTTCTTCTTTTCATCAAAGAAATCAGATTCATCCTTATATTCAAAACTGTCATTTAGAGGATCTATACTGTAAAGATTCTCTTGATATGAATACTGCAAAGCATTCTTTAGGTTCTCTAGGGGGAGGTAACCATTTTATAGAGATCAATCAGGATCAAAAGGGAAATTATATACTGGTGATTCATTCTGGTTCTAGACATTTAGGAGTAGAGGTATGTAACTATTATCAAAAGAAAGCTATACAAAATATCCATGATACTTCAAAGATCAGAGAACAAATTATTTCACAATTAAAAGCTGATGGGCGTCAAAAGGAAATAGCTGATACCTTAAAGAAAATCAAGGATCTAAATAAAGATATACCAGATACTTTAGCTTACTTAGAGGGGGAAGATCTTGCACATTATCTTCATGATATGAAGATCACTCAGAAATATGCTTTATGGTCACGTAAAGCAATGAGTGATACAATTATCAATTATATGGGATGGTGTAAAGCAGAAGGTTCTTTTACGACTATTCATAACTATATAGATATAGAGAATAAAATCCTTAGAAAGGGTTCAATCTCAGCTAAAAAGGGAGAAAAAGTAATAATTCCTTTATCTATGAAGGATGGTTCTATTATCGCCATAGGAAAAGGAAATAAGGAATGGAATGAATCAGCCCCTCATGGAGCAGGAAGATCAATGTCAAGAAGCAAAGCTAGAGAAACCTTATCTATGGAAGAGTTTCAAAAACAGATGCAGGGGATCTATACAACCTGTGTAGGGGAATCTACCATTGATGAATCTCCTATGGCCTATAAACCAGTTAATTCTATTATTGAAAATATCAAAGATACAGTAGATGTATTAGAAATCATTAAACCTGTATATAATTTTAAAGCAAGCAGTTAAAAAGGAATCTTTTCAAAAGATTCCTTTATAGTCTTGATTTAAAGTCTAAA
>R17__coassemble_853_pt1 | contig 10980 bp, 14 predicted proteins | sample R17__metabat2_high_PE_012 | metagenome-assembled genome bin R17 | reverse complement strand
ATTCATTTATTTACCTCCTCTATTATAAATAGTCTAGAAAAGGTAAAAATACTTACTTTTTTTGAAATTTAATAATTTTACATTTCTATTTTTTCTATGATCTCTATATCTAGATCTTTTAAATATTGTATAGCCTTATCGTAGGTTGTATCATCTAATAAGGATGCAGGAGTATGAGCATCAAAACCTATGATAGCTTTGGCTTTATATTTTGATACTAATTTCCAGAAGATGGGATTTGGATAGTTTCTCTGTTCTCTAAAGCCTAATAGATTGAATTCCAATGGCAGATCATATTTGATTGCTTCCTGTATTATACGTGTCATTTGAGTTTTATAGAATTCTTTTTTTAAAAACTTATAGTTGATCAGATCAGGATGAGCAATATAGATATAATAACCACTATGAATAGCTTGAATTATATCTTCTACATAATCAATTAGCTTGCTTTCATTCATAAAAGGAACACCATTATACTGATTGATCTCATCTGAGATATGATAATGATGCCCACAGATCAGATAGTCGATTCCCAGTTCTTCTTTTTTCTTTAACAGCCATGGTAATTTATCTTCAAAGTATTCAGCTTCTAATCCGATCTTAATAGAGATCTGATCCTTGTATTTCTCTTTTAATCGTTTTAGGGTGGAAACATAATCTTCCAGCTTATCCTCTTCCATTCTTGCCAGCCCTGTAAAATCAGATTCATAATGCCAAGGTGTATGATCTGCAAACCCCAGTTCATCAAATCCAGCTTGTATTGCATTTAAAATATATTCTTCCTCACTTCCTATTGCGTGGTGACATCTAGGTGTATGAGTATGATAATTACACTTTTTCATTTGTTTCACCTCAAGTTCATTATGAATCAAATCTAAATAGAAAACAAGAATTCATGATCATGATTAGATGAAAAAATCAGATATTAGCTTACAAATAGAATAATTTAGGATATAATGTAAAATAGGATTTAAATCTGGGAGGAATGTGCATGTCTAAAACGCTGGATTATTATGATAAGAATGCTGCTTCCTTTAGTCTTTCTACTCAAAATGTAGATTTTACCTATACACAGGATCTGTTTTTATCTTATCTAAATGATCATAGTCTTCTCTTGGATCTGGGCTGTGGATCAGGAAGAGATACTAAATATTTTTTGAATCAGGGTTATTGTGTAGAAGCTAGTGATGGAAGTATGGAAATGTGTAAAATAGCTTCTCTTTATGCTGGAATAGAGGTTAAGCATCAGCTTTTTCATGAACTTGATCAAGAAAATTATTATGATGGAATCTGGGCCTGTTCCTCTATTTTACATTTAACTAAAGATGAGCTTTTAGTAGTATTAGGAAAGATTTGTAAAGCTTTAAAAAGGAATGGATATTTCTATACATCCTTTAAGTATGGAAGCTTTGAAGGCTACCGTAAGGGACGTTATTTTATTGATTTAACAGAAGCTTCTTTTCTTAAAATCATTGAACCCTATGAATTTCAAATTATTCAGATATGGGTCAGTGAGGATGTAAGAAAGGGAAGAGAAGAAGAAAAATGGCTGAATATTATACTTCAGAAACAATAAACAAGGAGAATAAAATATGAAGGAAATCAAAATCACGGATATTGAAAATATTTATATTGGACAATATGAAAATCAAGAAGCAGCAACAGGCTGTACAGTCTTTTTATGTCCAAGTGGAATGAACGCTGGATTGGATGTTAGAGGTGGAGGTCCTGCTTCTAGAGAATCTCAGCTGTTAAATCCAATCGCTAATGCTTCTTGTGTACATGCAATTGTTTTTGCTGGTGGCAGTGCCTATGGGTTAGGGACAGCAGATGGAGTTATGAAGTTTTTAGCTGAATGTAATTTAGGCTATGATGTAGGAGTCTGCAGAGTTCCTTTAGTCTGTCAATCTGACCTGTTTGATTTAACTGTAAGTAGATGGGATGTAAGACCTGATGCTTCCTATGGCTATCAGGCAGCTAAGATTGCCTATGAAAGAGGAAATTACAAGGATGGTAACTATGGTGCAGGCTGTGGAGCAACAGTCGGAAAATGGAAGGGTATGGATACCTGTATGAAATCTGGAATTGGAAGCTATGCAGTGCAGATTGGCAATGTAAAGATCGGTGCTATTGCAGCAGTCAATGCTTTAGGCGATATTTACGATGCAAAGACTAATAAGAAGATCGCAGGATTATTAAATCAGGAACATACTGGTTTTGCAGATACCATGGAAGCGATGCTTGAAAAAACAGATGTTATAGATAATAAATTTGTAGGTAATACGACCCTTGGGATTATTATAACTAATGCTAAGTTTGATAAAACAAAGCTATGTAAGATCGCAGGCATGGCTCATGATGGCTATGCAAGATCGATCAGACCTGTTCATACCTCAGCTGATGGAGATAGCATCTATGCTGTATCTGTTGGACGTGTGCAGGCTGATCTGGATCTAGTAGGATGTATAGGAGCAGAGGTTATGTCACAGGCAATCAAAAATGCCGTAATGAACTGTGAGAGTGCTTATGGATTTATAGCGGCTAAAGATTTAAAGTTAGGAGAGTAAAAAAATGAAGGTAACCATGAATGAAGGAAAGCTATCAGCAATATTACCTGATGGGTTTAAAGAATTAACAAGTGAAGAAATTACAGCACGCTCAGGAAAAAGTGCAAAGGATAACTGGGCTGCAAGCAATGATGAAAAACATATTATGATCAATATTACATGGAAAAATATTCCATTACTAGGGAAAATAGTAGATCTTAAAAAGACAGTTTCTACTACTCAGGGACAAATTGAAAAGGTAATTCCAACCTTTAAAAAGATCAAAGATGTAGAAACAACAATTGCTTCTTTACCTGCTGAGGGCTTTGTCTATGAATATCAGGTACAGAATATAGATATGGTATCCCAATATTTATTGATCAAGGCTAATAAACAGTACTATGCCTTTATGTTAATTGTCAGAAAAGAAAACTATAATGATTATTTACCTGAATTTGATAATTTTTTATCATCTGTAGTATTGTAATTAAGGGAAAATAAGAATAGAATAGGGTAAGAATATGCTTATTTTAGGACTTATAATAGGAATAGTGATTTCTTCTTTATGGATCTTTATTCCTTACAAAAGAGTAAAAGAAGATATAAAGATCGAAAAGAAATATTATATCAGATCCATCCTTACAGGGATGACATTAACTACCTTAGCTATAATGATTCTAGAGATCCTATGGGATGCATTTATGCCTGTCACACCTTCTTCTATGAATTCTATGCTAGAGGTAGTGATCGTCTCATTTTGTCGAGCTGCCTTAATTGAAGAAACAATTAAATATCTTTTTGTATCTAAGGTACTCAAAAAACATAAAGTAAATGATCCTATGCAGTATATGCTGCTTTCTGGTACAATTGGAATGGGCTATGGAATTATGGAAAAGCTGGTTTCAGGTTCTGCTTTTTCTCTGATTCTTAATTCATTCTTTGCTTTACATATTCTTTTTGAATTTGTAATGGGGGATCTGCTTTATAAAGCTGAGTATGAACAGGGAAACAGGCTAAAAGCTTTACTTGTTCCAATCCTTCTGCATGGTTTATGGGATACCCTGTTAAATGGAAGTACTCTTTTAATGAATAAAGAAGGAATCTATTTATCGATTGGAGCTGTTATTGTGATCATAACCTGTATCATTGGGATCGTATATCAGATTTATATGGTTCGTTATTTAAAAAAGGTAAGCATGAAATAAAGGAGAAGCAATATGTTGGGAATTGTATGTTGGGCATTTTTAATTGCTGTTGTAGTATTTTTTGTAGTTAGACAAAAAATGGGAGAAAAGAAGTATAAAGATGCAGATCTATCAGTAGATGAAAACTGGTATGAAAAAAGTAAGGCAATGTATAAAGAAGATGATACTGTTTATCAGTATTATATGCATCCAGATCAAAATTATGATCATCAGGGACATGTCGTTGTCAATCGAGATGATCAGGTGATCTATGAAGAAAAGATGTTATATGCATCTGTTACTAAGGAATACGAAATTGATCTAGTCAACCATGTGTTAAATTATACTCATCATCATAAGATGGGACATCCAGTAAGCTTAGATTTAGGTAGTGAAGATAGAGGCTATTATACTCTAACAAGTACTTATGATTTTGATGGTGTAAGTATCTGGGATCAGATCAGAGATATGGGATATAGCTATGATTTTAAACTTGATTTACCTGGCTTCAAGGTAAAGGTTTCTTATCATGGTGAACAGGTTGGTACGATCTATACTTCAAATCAGGGTAAAAACTTTTATCATGCAAATGGATCAATTCAATCTCAATTGGGAGGAAAAGGATATCTGATTCTTGAAGGTAAGAATAAGGATCTTGATGCTTTAGTTTTATTAGCATTAGCTATTTCTAGAACAGAATTCAGCTTAATGAATATAAAAGGTTAAGTCATGCATAAAGCATGGCTTTTACTTTTCTTTAAGAATTGATTGTGTTAAAATAGAATAAAGGATGGGATCAATATGAAAAAGAAAGCTGTTATATTTATAGTCTGTGCTTTGATGATCGTGGGGATCTATTTTTATCTTAAGCCATCTCAAAGCTATTCAATCAGTAAACAATATATAGAAGAGATCATGATACCAGAAATCAAAGAGGGTAAGTATGGTTATAAAGTAAAACGTACCTACCATATTGCTTCTTGGGCAGATCGTACCTATGAATATTGTTTATATTCTAATGGAGAATTTTCTTATCAGCAGTATGGAAGTAAAGAGAACTATACTATTAATGTGATCAATGAAAAGCTTTATATCTGTATTCAAAGAAACCAAGTAGATTCCTTATATGTATGTAACCTGACAGATAATCTTTTAGCTCAGTTTTCTTCTATGCAGGATGCTTATCAGCCATATTTGATCTATCAGCTGCTTGCAGATAGTAGCATTAAGGATGGGGGAAGTACAAAACAGGATAGCTTAACTATTCAAAAAATCACTTATGATCATGGACAGAATTTCAGCACAGTACATCTGAATCAGAATAATGAGATCATGGATATGGATACTACCCTGTATTATTCAAAGGATGCCAATGCCTATCAGATCAATATATTTTATGATGATCGTGAAGAAATAGATAATTACCACCATTCATGGGATTATTATCTTCCTGAAGAGGTAGAGGAAGAAAGAATGCTTTCTATAATTCAAGAATGTAATCTGGGAACTGTATTTCCTTTTGTAGATGAATAGATCTGTATCAGCAGATCTTTTTATTTCTTGTTTTTAAGATATAAATCGTGATATAATAAAGGTTAATATACAGGAGGCATGGATATGGAATACTTTGGAACATTTTATTTAGATAAGGAAAAGGATATGATCGTTACACTTCAAAAAGAAGATGGTCAGCTTTATTATTTATTAGAAACTCCAAATCATGGTACGGGTAATCTGATCACTAATTTTGCGAAGATCTGTAATCTGGAGATTTCCTATAATCAGGAGGGATATAAGGTTATTTGGGGAAGGATCCCTTGCTTTTATGATGGTGAAAATCATAAGGTCTATATTCTGCGTTTAGCCAATACCAAGGTTGCTAATATTTATCCTGATGGTACGATTGAAAGAAAAGCCTATATTCCTGCAATCGCTAAAACATTTATGTCTCAGACAAAGGATTATAATCTTGATATTCATAAAACCTTAGTAAAGACCTATATCCATGAAGAACTAAAGTTCCATAGTGATCTTCATACCCATCTATCTGCTAATTTAACCCCAGATCTGCTGATTGCCTTAGGCATTTACCATCAGATCATATATCCGTATTATTATATTAAAAAACTAAAGCTGAAGCTTACAGAATATCAATATCAGACTATTGAAAAACAAAGAAAAGAGGTAGCCAAGGATTACCAAAACAGTGAATTAACAGGAAAATATCTTGATCGAAAGATCGATGATCATACCTATATTAACTTTGCCGATCTGATATTAAATAATCTAGAAAACAGCTCCTATAATATCGCTAAGATCAGAGCTTCCTTGGCAGTAATGAAGGATGGACAGGCTGTCTTTACTAACCTTGAAAAGGTCTATCTATATCGTTATGTTTTTACGAAAGGAATTGAATGTAAAGATAAGATCGATCTTCAAAGAATTGACGAAATTCCTGATCAGGATATCGTTAAGGCTTTAAAGCAGATGAATCTTGATAGAGATCATAAGGTATATAGAAATAATACCCTGTATCAGGATAAGCTGTTATGGATCGCTAGAAGCTATCAGCAAAAGGGTATTATCTATGCAGAAATATCCGATACTTCTTTAGTGAAGGCAGTAAGTGCCCCTGGAGTATTAAAGCAGATCCATGAAGTAATGCCATCTATTATAGAAGAAACAGGAGTAGTCCTGCGCTTTTTAGGAGCCTTTAGACGTATTCCTTTAACGATCATCAAGGATTCTATTACGAAAAGTAACTTTAGTGAGAATCTACAGGTTTTAGCTGCAATCGTAAATGATCCCTATATTGCCGGCAGTGACTTTGTAGGTGAAGAGATCAACGATATCAGGGAATTAAAGGGTGTGATCCGTGAAATCTTAACGATTGCTAAGAAGGATCCAGGTTATGTATTAAGAGTACATGCAGGAGAAAATGACTCTTTAAAGGATAATGTATTACATACAGTTAAATGTATTGAAGATGGACTGGATAAGGATCAGTATTTTCCTCATGTTCGTATTGGACATGGTTTATATACAGCTAATCTTAAATCTAATAAAGGGAAGGAACTATTAGCTCTGTTAAAGAGAAAAGGAGTAGTTCTAGAGTTTCAGATCACCTCCAATGTTCGTTTAAATAACCTTTCTGAACTAAAGCATCATCCCTTAAAGCAATATCTTCATGAAGGAATATTATGTGTACAGGGAACGGATGGAGGAGCTTTATATGGTACAGATTCCATTGATGAACAATTATCTCTTGAACGTATGCTGGAGTTAGACTATGAAGAAATCAAGATGATGCATGATGCTGAAAGCATGATCATCCAAAAATCATTAGAGGAGTTTGAGTATAAAAAGGAAAACTTCAAAGAATGTAAGGATATAGAAGAATATTATAAGGAACAAATCAAAAAACAGGAAAATCAGTTTTTAATGCTGGAAAATGATACAGGAAAATACAGCAGTGAAAAGGAATTAGCTGATTCTATTTCACCTTTGATCAGGGATGCTATTCCAATTGTGGTAGCTGGTGGAAGCTATAATAATATAGGTAGAAATACAATTATTAAAAAGGATGTATGTGACTTGTTAGATGATCTATTAGAAAAAGCAGATCCCACAAAGATATTCTTTGTTTTAGGGCCTACACTAACAGGATATGAGAAGTATCTGTATGAAAAAGGAAAGCATCGCTTTACCTTCTATTGTTTTGTTCCTGCTACAATTTCTGCTTTAGAGCTTAATAAAATCAAAAAAAGTGAAATTAAAGTTAGAGTAGCGATAGAATCTAGTCAGCTAGGAGTTTATAAGTCAATTGCTTATGAGATCTTTAAGCAAAGACAGTCTATAATTCTATGCTTAGATGGAAATTCTGCTGCCAGCAATCTGATCCAGGACGCTAAAAACAGTAAATATAAGAGCAGAACCTTTATAAGTGAAAGTTGTAAAACTCTGCGTTTAAAGGCAGAATCTTTACAGGGCTATGTAACGATGGTTTCTAATCAAAAAAGTATTGATACTATTATAGATTATGCTGATCGTTATTACGATGCTTTAAATGATGAAACACGAATGCTGCTTAAAAAATAGGAGAATCTTATGAATATAGGCTATTGTGGGGTAGACTGTCTACAATGTGTAGACTATAAAAAAACCAAATGTCCAGGCTGTAAAGAAGCAATTGAGTTAGGAGCTCCATGTAATTGTGTGATCTGTAACTTACAAAAGAAAATAGAATACTGTAATGAGTGTTTAACGTTTCCCTGTGAGATGATGAAGGAATTCTATCAGGAATCCAAGAGCCACAAGGAAGCATATAAAAGAATGTTAGAAATGAAAGAAGGAAAGTAGAGAATGCCAATATTTAAACAAACAGGGAAGATTATAGTTAATAGACTAAGCTTTGATACCACCACTATTAATTCTTTAAAGAAAAGCTATTTTGCATTTGATACAGAAACAACAGGATTAAGTGCTAAAACCGATCGTATCGTTGAATTAGGGGCTGTATTATTTGAAAATGGAAAACCCGTTCAGGAATACTCCAGCTTAGTGAATCCTCATGTACAGATCACCTCTGAGGTTACAAAGATCAATCATATTACCAATGAAATGATCTACAATGCCAGAGATGAAAGAGTTGTCTATAAGGAATTTGTTCAATTCTTTAACAGGGCTTTAAATGGAAAGGTGATCGTAGTGGCACATAACGCTAAATTTGATATGGATTTTTTAAAGAATACCTTAGAAAGACTAGGATATAGTGGAATGATCTATTATGCTGATACAATGGCTATTGCGAAAACAAAGCTTTCTTTAAGTAATTACAAACAGGAAACGATCTTGAAATACCTTCATATTGAAAACCCAGCTGCCCATCGAGCAAGCAGTGATGCATTATGCTGTGGAATGATGCTTTATAAGATGCTTACGATGTCTAATCCTAAGAAGATCGACCCTTTAGCTCCATTATGTCCTAAATGCCATCAGCCCATGGTCTTAAGATCCTCTAAAACAGGCAATAAATTTTATGGCTGTTCAACCTATCCAAATTGTAATGGAACAAGAGTTTATGAAGAAGAAACAATGCCAATCTGTCCTATGTGTGGGGGACGTATGAGAAAATTAAAGAGCAGATTTGGCAATGAATTCTATGGTTGTTCAAATTATCCAGCATGTAAATATACTAAAAATATTGAATAATCTGTTCAAAAATTATAAATGATGTAAATTATATTGATTCAATCAATTGATTTTTAAATAGACCACTATTCTTTTCTAAATTAGATAACAAACTTTAACGTTAATGGATATAATGCTTTTTGGAGGTGAGTGCCATGATTCTAGATCATCGTAAATATATTGAGACTATTAAATTTGAAAAAATTGATGACACTCATTCTAGTGACATCAGACGATTGATCGAATTAGATTTAGTGGATGAATACCTGATGGTTCGTTTAACCAATGAACAGACAGGTTTAGGATATGAAAAACATTATGATATTCTCATTTCGGTTAATGATCTGCTTCAATATATGAATAGACAGAATATTGAACTGTTTGAAACCAAACAGGAATTAAAGCTAAAGGAATTAAATGGTATACCTAGAGCAGGATATCATTATAGCTATACCTATTACAGTGTAACAGATCATCGCAGAAAAAATGGCGAGCTTAGAGAGATCTATTTAGAAAATCCAATCGAACAGATTCTTCTATGGATCAAAAAATATTATGCAGCTATTCCAGAAATCAGAGATTTTTAAGCAAAGAGAAGATTCTTTTTGCTTTTTTATTAATTTGTGAAAAGAATAATTTGAAATCCTTTTCAATAAATGCTATGATAAAAGTTGTATGGGAAGGAGGAGTTTAGATGATCTTAAATGGAAGTAAAAGTATAACCTACGGCAAAATCAAGAAAATTTATAACTCTGAAATTCCTGAGATCTATTCATTGATCTTTGATTTTGATGATGATGTGATCACAGTTCGTCATATGTATGGACATACCCATGTTCAGGAGGATGTTTATGATCTGCCTGAAGATTACAGTGAGCTGTTGCAGTTTTTGGATTTTACCTTAATAGAGGATTATCGTATATCCTTAGAATTAGGTCTGATCAATTCTGAATATTATGAACCTAAGGATTATTATTATACCTATAGCTATTATTCCTCTAAGGGAAAAAAACAAACTGGAGTGATCAGAAAATGCAGAGTAGATTCACCTGCTACCAAGGCTTTGATCTATTTTAAAAAGCAATATCCTGATGTGAAGATAATACAAGATTTTTAGACATATTCCTATATGTCTTTTTTTATGGGAATATGTTATAATGGGGATGATCAGGAGGGATGAGAATGGATAAAGAAAAGGATTCAATTGATAAGATAGCTTTTTATGTAATTGCGATCTTCTTGATTTTATTTATATTGTGGTTATTTTTTGATGCAGGGCTCATCGATCTGTTTATTTGATTATGTTTAAAAAAACTATTTGCTTCATTGTTCTGTTTTTGTTTTTAGTAGGATGTACAGGACAACAGGAAGAAAGAGAAGGAGAAATAGAGATGGTATTAAAAATCAATCATGAGGTTATTCCAGTTACATGGTATGATAATGAATCAGTTCAGGATATTTATAAGGATGTTATGAAAAAGGATATCGTAGTATCTATGAAAATGTATGGTGGAAATGAACAGTTTGGTTCCCTAGGAAAAAGCTATATTGAAAATGATGTATATACGACTACCAGCAATGGAGATATCGTTCTCTATAATAGTAATAATATTGTCGTATTCTATGGTTCTAATTCATGGGAATATACAAGACTGGGAAAAATGGAATTAGATCCTGCAGAGGTTACAGCATTATTATCTAATGGGAATATCACATTAACCTTAAGCAATTCTTAGAATAAAGGACAGAATCATTGGTTCTGTCTTTTTAAATAATAGATGTATTTTATTGATAATCTAAAAAAAGACTATAGTATTATAAATGGAAAATGGTACAATTATATTAAGTAAGGAAAATCAGAAAGTTAAGGAGGTAATTTAAATGTCCAAAAGTTTTTCATTTATAGTCGCAGATCCAGTTGGTTTACATGCCAGACCAGCAGCTAAGCTTGTTAATAAGGCTAATAATTTTGAAAGCAGTATGCAGCTGGATTATAATGGAAAATCAATTAATCTAAAATCTATTATGGGAGTAATGTCTTTAGGGGTTCCATCCAATGC
>R17__coassemble_847_pt1 | contig 11032 bp, 11 predicted proteins | sample R17__metabat2_high_PE_012 | metagenome-assembled genome bin R17 | reverse complement strand
GAAGGATATCACATACTGCTACTAATTCTAAATTGTTATTCTTTACTGCTGTAATATGGTTAGTGGAAATACGTCCACAACCAATTAATGCGTATTTCATAAGCGAATTCCTCCTTATAATACTGACTTAATCGCAGAAATAACTAAGTCCTGTTCTTCTTGAGTTAAATAAGGTGAGAATGGTACACCAAAATTAGTATGAGCATATTTTGTTGTATTTGCAAATACTTCATTATGATCTAAATCAAAAGCATCCATTTTATGCATTTCTTTAGGATAATATAATAATGAAGGAATATTAGCTTCCTTTAAAACATCTAAAATAGCTGTTCTTTGTGCTTCATCTTTGGCTAACATACAATATTGGGCATAAGCACATCTATTTCCTTCTTCAACATATGGAACTTGAAGTAATCCTTTAAATGCTTCATCATATCTTTTAGCAACTTCTTGTCGTTTAACCATTTCTTCTTCTAGTAAATCAAACTTAGCTAATAAAATAGCTGCCTGAATATGATCCAAACGAGAATTAATACCAATTCTTACATTGTCATATTTACTTGATCCTTTACCATGTACTTTATAGGAATTGATCAATGTAGCAATTTCATCATTATCTGTAAAAACAGCTCCTCCATCTCCATAACAACCTAATGGTTTTGAAGGAAAAAAGCTCGTACATGAGATATCACCTAAGCTATTGCACATTTTACCTTTGTACATTCCACCAGTACTCTGAGCAGAATCTTCAATCAATACTAAATTATATTTCTTACAGATTTCACTAATTTCATCATAATCAGCTGGATTACCTAAAAAATCAACTGCTACTACTACTTTTGGATTTAGTTTACCTTCAGCAATAACCTGCTGGATTTTCTTTTCTAATTCAACAGGTGAAATATTGTAAGTATTTGTATCAATATCAACAAATACTGGAGTTGCACCTAACATACATGCTGGTTCAACAGATGCAATAAAAGTCATATCTGGACAAAATACAGCATCTCCTTTTGTTACACCATAAGCTAAGTAAGCCAACATTAAAGCATCAGTACCACTACCACAAGTAATACAGTATTTTCTACCAACATAATTAGCTAATTTTTCTTCTAATTCGTTAATATATTTACCACCAATAAATCTAGCATCAGCCATAATTTCCTGTAATCTTTGATCAACAACTGGTTTAATAACTTCATACTGTTTTTTTAGATTAATAAATTCCATAAAGTCTCTCCCCTCTTTCTTCTATAATTACATTATTCTACAGGAATAATGTTTCCTTCTTTGTCACCTTTATATTGAGCACCACAAGCATCACATCTTAAATTAATATCCAGCTTGCATCCACATTTACATACATATGCATATAGTTTAGCAGGATTTCCAATTACCATATGGTAATTTGGGACATCCTTCGTTACAACAGAACCAGCTCCAACAAATGCATACTCACCTATATCATGTCCACATACAATTGTAGCATTAGCACCAATTGATGCCCCTTTATGAATTACTGTTTTTTTAAATTCGTTTTTTCTATTAATAAAGCTTCTAGGATTAGCAACATTCGTAAATACACAGTTTGGTCCTAAAAATACATCATCTTCACATACAACACCAGTATAAATAGCTACATTATTCTTAACTTTAACATTATTACCTAATGTAACACCGGATTCAATAAATGCATTTTCACCAACGTTACAATTTTTTCCAATTTTTACATCTTTCATGATATGACACCAGTGCCATACTCTTGTTCCTTCTCCAATTTCAGCACCTTCATCAATAATTGCTGTATCTTGGACAAAATAATTCTTATCACTCATGTTTTATTCCTCGCTAACTTTTATTTTCTAACAAATCAAATACTTTTTTATATTGTGCTTCCCATGTCATGTATTTTCGTGCGAATTCTCTCAATTCACTTGAAACATGTACATTTGATCGCATTTTCAAAGCAAAACCCACTATTTCCTGCATATCAGGTATACTACTGTCATTAGATACTTTGATCCAATTAATTTTCTCATCGCTTGCATGATCAAAAATCATATCGTCTACTGCTCTTACAAATGGTAATCCTCTAGCAGCATATTCTCTAGCCTTTAATTCTGAAGTTATATACAGATTTTTTCGATATAATCCTAATGAATTAATACCAAGATCACATTGATCAAACATTTCATCTAATGCCTTACCAGACATCTGTCCATGGAATATAACCTGATCCTGTAGATTTAACTTATTTGTTAATTCCTTCCATTCAGGAATAGAACCACCATCATTACCACCAATCATATGAATAATTACCTTCTGATTACCTTTATAATCAGCTAGTGATTGAATAATTCTGTCATATCCATGCCAATAGCTCATACTAGCTAATGCCATTAAATGAATTGCATTTGGATCATAGTTTACTTTTCTTACAGGAATAGCATCAACATTAATACCATTATCAATATTTATAGCAGGTTTACCCTTATACATTCCATGAGCATCTTCTCCAATCATTACATAACAATCTATGTATTGATTCATTTTATTATTCCAATGACTCGAATAAACTTCAAACAATGCTCTTAATTTACTTAATGGTTTTTCTGTAGTCTTTAAAAAGGTTGGAATCTCATAGATTAATTTACTACCACTCTTCTTTATAGCTTTAGTTAACCTGTAGCTAGCTAACCAGCTTGGAGCACTACGCCAATAAAAATAATCAAAATATTCTTTTTTAATTAGTTTTCTAATGATATTGTACACATCTACATAATAGAAAGTATGAATATAAGAAGGAATACTAAAATGGGTATTCCCTATTATTTCTTTACTATCATTATGGATCAAATAGAAATGCTGATGATCATAACCTACAAAGTAAACATCATAACCAATGTTTCTAAAGGCTTCTAGTTGACCATCAAATTTCATTTTTAGATTGAAATCTTCATCAATTGAATAACGTACAATATATAAAAGTTTTTGTTTCATATAATCCTCTTATTTACATTTTGTTTCAGGTAATTCAAAATATCCCCATGTGCTGTTTGCAGCTCTAAACATCTTCTTTTCATCAGTTGCCTGTACTTCAAACATAATAACATCTCTATTTAATACATCGTGTTTAACTAATACTCCAGCATCATCAACTTCAGTCATAATTAGTTCTAAACAATATTTCCCTGGTAATAATCTAGAAATATCAATTTCAAAGCTTTGTTGATTATCACCAGTAGTAACCTTAAAGAATTCAGAAAAAGTAATTCCTACTGCTAACTGACTGACAGTAAATATACCAATTCTCATGCACATTCTATCGAATGCCTGTTTAGATGTCCATGATAATGTCAGATTCATTTTACTGTTCATATCATAAATTGCATCTGCATTATCCATACATACTTTAGTCATATGACAGATTTCTGTAGTTGGATAAGGTCTTTTTAAAGTACTTAGATCTATTTCATTCGCTAATGAAAAGTCCTTTGTAATATAATGTGATATAGATTCTTCTACATCCCCTTCAAAGATTACCTGACCCTTAGATAAAACAATACAACGATCACATAAACTACGAATAGTAGACATATTATGTGATACATAAAGAATAGTTCTACCTGAATCAGCTACTTCTCTCATCTTTTTAATACATTTATTTTGGAAAGCTACATCCCCAACTGCTAATACTTCATCCATGATCATAATTTCTGAATCAAGATGTGCAGCTACAGAGAAAGCAAGCTTAACATACATTCCAGATGAATATCTTTTAACAGGAGTATCAATGAATTGTCTACATTCAGAAAATTCAATAATGTCTTCCATTTTAGCGTCTATTTCTGCTTTAGACATTCCTAAGATAGCCCCATTTAAATAAACATTTTCTCTACCAGTCAGTTCAGGGTGGAATCCTGTACCAACTTCAAGCATAGATGCTACTCTACCATTTAAATAGATACAACCAGTAGTAGGAGCTGTTATACGAGTAATTAGTTTTAATAGTGTTGATTTACCTGCACCGTTATGACCAATGATCCCTACAGCTTCACCTTTCTTTACTTCAAAAGAAACACCATTAATAGCTAAGAATTTTTCGTTACTTTCTGCTCTTGTTTCTCCAATTTTTAAAGTTGGATCTGCTTCATGTTTTCTTTTCGCTCTTCTTCTTTGAATTTCATCTCTTAATGTAGTACCACCTATAGCACCTAATCTATACTCTTTAGTAATATTGTCAACTTTAATCATTAATTCTTCCATCTAACAATACCTCCTAAACTGTATCCATAAAAGTCTTTTCTATCTTATTAAATAAGACTAAACCAATAAAGAATACCACTATTGTCACAATTACACTAATACCATAATATAACGGATTAAAATAACCACTACCAAAGAATGCATATCTCATCGTAGTTACAATTGGTGTAACTGGATTTAACATATATAAACCAACATATTTTTGTGGAATTAAAGCTAAACCATAAGGAATTGGAGATAAATACTGCCATAACTGTAATCCAAACCCAACCAGCATAGCTAAATCTCTATATTTAGTAGTTAAAGACGAAATAATAATCCCTACTCCTGTACTTAACATAACTAATTGAATTACTAGTACTGGGAATAATAATAAATACCAAGAAATATGAATATCAGCAATTCCAATCATTGCACAAATAATCGCAATAATAGAGAATAAAGCAATTTGAATTCCAAAAGAAATCAAATTAGCTAAAGCTGTAGAAATAGGTGTAACAATTCTAGGAAAGTATACTTTACCCATAATATTTCTATTCGTAATAAAGGTATTCGAGTTATGGGTTACTGTAGTTGAAAAGTAAGACCATGTAACTGTACCAATCATATAAAATAGAAAGGATGGAATCTTCATAGTTCCATTATACATATCTGATGTAGTTAATTTAGCTAAACTACCAAATACAATAGAGAAAACTACTGTAGTTAATAATGGTTGAATAACAGCCCACATAGGACCTAATACTGTCTGTTTATATTTAGCTACAAAGTCTCTTTTCACAAATAAAACTATTAAATCTCTATATTCCCATACTTCTTTAAAGTTAATATTGATTGCTCTATTGTTTGAATCAATTTTGGTTTTCCAAACCTGAGATTCTGACATTTATTCATTACCTCCTTTTTTATTCTTTCTCACAATAATTTCTGTATTTCTTCCAGATCATTGTTCTATAAATAATGTTTTTTTAAATTTAAATGTATTAAATTGGAAACAAATATTTTTAAATAATAATTCTTACTTAGATTCCATGGCTTTACTTTACCTGGAAAATGAATCATATAAAAGTCTTTAGGTGTAACATTTTCCACTTTACATAATTCATTGATCCAGCCATGACAAATGTTGTAGATTTCTGGAAGAAATAAGTTGTCTCTTTTATTCCACCATCCTGGTGATGCTTCCTGAAAGACATCTTGGTCTCCAGCCTGTTCCCCTTTACTTTGTTTTCTTGCAATTGTTGGATGAATACAAGATATTAGATAATCATAAAATTGTTCAGTAGGTTCCAATACTAATACTCCCGCTGATAATCTAGACCATTGTGGATGTACACATTTACCACAAATAGTAGCTGTTAAATGTTGTTTTTTAAACAAATGGTCTATATTTTTAACAGCCATCTGATCACAATCTAATAATATGACTTTTTCATATTCATAACAGCTTGCAGCCTGTAATTTAAAGAAAGTCTCCTTCCAATACGTATATTTATTTTCAATATCATCAGGTAAATCAATATTCAGAGTTGTTTTAGTTATAATAAAAACATTAGAATATTTCAAAATACCATATTCTTGGATTTTCTTTGTTAAGTCTTCTTCTTTTTCTTTAGGAATCATAATAGCTATTCTATATTGTGTTCCTACTTCATTTAATGATCTTACTAAAGCCATAGCTCCAGGAATATACTTATCATTGGTTAATGCTGTTAAATAAATATATTTTTCATTACTCATCTTAACACCTCTTTAAATCATCTTTTCCCATAGATCAGCAATACAGCTGATATCTAATTGCTGTTTTACTTTAGAAGCATTGATAGAAAGTATCTCTTCTAATTCTTCATTAGTTATAATTTCCTTCATTGCTTCATATACTACATTTACATCATTCTTTTTTACTAATAGACCATTTACATGATCTTGAATCATCATTCTAGCTCCTCCACCATCACAATCAGTACATACACAAGGTAACCCTATTGCCATAGCTTCAATCATAGAATTAGATAATCCCTCATAATCAGATGTAGATACAAACATCTTTGCATCTTTGATTATTTCATGAATATTAGAAGCAAAATCTTCTAGTATAACACTCTTTTCTAGATGTTTATCCAATATATATTTTGAAAGGTTATCTTTCTCTTCACCTCTACCATATATACGTAATGTATAATCAGGATAATCTTTCAAAAGTAATTCGAAAGCATCTATTAATAAAGGAATATTCTTCTGTTTATTTAATCTACAGAAGTTAACTATTTCTTTCCTTCTTATTCCTATATAACGATCAGGTAGATTTTCTTTAATAGGATTAGGAATAACCATGGTTTTCTGTTTTCTTAGCTTAATATAATAATCTCTTTCTTCTTCTGTCTGAAATACTGCTTCATTGCATTTAGAATAGTTGTTATCTCTAATCTTAATAATGTTTCTAGCAATATCTGGTCTAACAGGATTATTACGCTCACAAAAGACGGTTTTCACTCCAGTTCCTTTTGAAGCCATAAGCATAGAAATATTTGATCTGATCAGGAAACCAAAGGCTGTAGCACCTTTGTTTTTCTTTAAATATTCTCTATAAGTCATAGCATAAGTAGCATAGAAATAAAAGCTTGTTTCATTAGCCTTAGGATATTTCCAATATCCTAATCTTCTAAGTAAAGGAATATAGAATCTAAATCTTATTCTATCCCATACACTAAATACCTTTTGAGTTAATTTACCATATACAGAAGTTACTTTCATATCTTCAGCATATAATAAATTAATCTGTTTATTGATTGGATATGCTATTTCTCTTTTATTCATCATTACAATATCTACATTGTAATTACGATCAATCAATTCATTAGATAATACTGAAACTACTCTTTCAGCACCACCACCACCTAAAGAATCAATAAAGAATATTACTTTATTTGACATATCTACGCCTTTCCGGTCATTCTCATCAATTTATATTGACCTCTATAAACATAATTCATCATTCCTTTTGAACATTTGATCTTTAACTTAATATCTCCATACCCTTTATGAGATATAATGTTCTTTTTTAATGCATTATGTCTATCTTCTACCATTTTCTGGTCATTTTCTTCTAATTTATAATAGTTACCTAATAACCATTTTGCTTCTCTTGTTAAGTATCGATTCATCGCAGGATAATCTTCATATTTCTTTTCAATCTCCTGATATACGATCATCATACTATCATATCTTCTTAACCATTTTGATCCAGTCATAATAGATCCTGGTCTAATTCTTCTTGCATATAATTGTTCATGTACATGAGAACATTTCCCATTATAATGATAAACTAAGAAAGTAAACAGTTCATCTTCATGGAGAATACCTGGATAAAACATAAGATTATTTTTAATCAGATACTCATGCTTCAATAATAAGAATTGAACAGGGGTTCTATATTCATCATTATTTAGTAGTTCTAAAATACAATTTCTACCAACATTAGTTTCATATTTTCTATTTCTTACAAAATGTGACATTGATCCATCATCTTCACATTCATCGAAGAAAACATAACCATCAAAGAATATAAAATCTGGATGTTCTTCATTGACACACTTTACTAAATGTTCAAGAGTAACATCCTCAATATAATCATCACTATCCAAAAAATAAATATAATCCCCTTTAGCATTATTTAATCCTGTATTTCTAGCTACAGATAATCCCCCGTTTTTCTGGTGAATAACCTTAACTCTTGAATCTAAAGTTAAATATTCATCACAGATCATACCACTAGAATCAGTAGCACCATCATCTACTAGGATAATTTCATAGTTAGAGTAGGTCTGTCTTAAAACACTATCCACACATTCTCTTAAATACTTTTCAACGTTATACACAGGTATAACAACACTAATTAAAGGGTTATTCATTTTCTATCCTCTATGTCTTATTTTCTTATATACTACGTTAATTCCTGGCAAAGAAATAATGTTTGCCAAGAAAGGATATAATTTATACTTTTTAAAGTTTAACTTGTTCATATATTTCACAACTTTATTGGCATTTCTAGTTTTTAATGCTTCATAAAGTCCTGTATATTCCTGATTCATCTTGGAAAGAGATACATTATTGATCATATCAATAAATGTGTCTTCATCCAACATTTCCTGAATAATTCTTATTTGAGTACTTTTATCTTTTTGTCTCATTTCATTTCGAACTGTCATCGTACTGAAATAGAAGATGCATTCATTAAATAATTTAGGTACTTGATCATCATTATATTCATCGATATAACGATGCATATCTGCTATTAATTTGCAGAAACGAGGCCACATATTCTTCACATAATTACGTGATTGTGAGCTTGGATTTGGTCTATTATGATATAGACATTTATCTAGATAATAATAGCTATTTGCATGTAAGGTAATCTCTGTATTAAAGCCTAAATCTTCACAGTTACTTACATTTTCGCAAGATCTGATATGATATTGATCAATAATACTCTTTTTATAGATTCTAAGACAATTACTCCATCTAATAGATCTAAAGTTTCCTTTTGGCATAACATGAGGCATCATATCTGGAAATATTTCATTTTCTACCTGTTGTCTATTGTAGTAGCCATATCTTGGGAAGATATATTCATAGGATCCTGGTGTTTCATCTTCGAACGTTCTACAAAATACAATATCAGCATCATAATTAGATGCTGCATTATATAGCTTATCGAACATATCTAATTCAATCCAATCATCTGAATCAATAAATCCTACATATTCACCTTTAGCATACTCTAGTCCATGATTTCTTGCCTTAGCAGAACCACCATTTTCTTGACTATAATATTCCACATAGTCATATCGATCAGCATATTCCTTAGCAATAGCAGGAGATTCATCCTTCGATCCATCATTGACTAATATAACCTGTATATCTTTTAAAGTCTGATTGACTACACTATCTAAACACTGTTTTAAATACTTCTCAGTATTATAGATAGGTATAATAATACTTACTTTTGGCTGCATAACCTATGTCTCCTACTTGCGATGTTTGATATTCTTACTATAAAAATCATACAGATCAACTGTTTTCTTAAATAAACCAATATGATTTCCAATAATCAAATGACCTAATAGCCAATAATATTTATTAATACTCTTTTTGTATTCTTCAGGGAATAAATCTTTAAAGAAGTCATCATTTACTACATTAATAATAAAATCATCCCAAACCTTCATTTGATTTGATTTTTTGGCAGCATGATATCCATTAATTAATACTGTAAGAACCATTGGAATTCTTCTGATTCTTGCTTTTTTAACAACCTGATCATCTAAATTCCATAATGGTATATATTCTTCTTCTCTTAGATAGATTCTTCTATAAGCATTGTAGTACTTTAGCTTTGGATTGTTTGAAATACTTGTAGGTGTCCATCTATATTGAATCAATTGACTTTTTACATATCCTACTTTAGTAGCATTGTTTAACATTGGATAAGACTGAAATAAGTCTTCTCCTCTACAGATATCCTGTTTCCAAGGATAATAATCAACATCTACATCTACTATATTTCTAGAAGCACATTTGATCCAAATTGCATTAAATCCTTTTCCAATTAGAAGCATCTTATATAACTCATTTTTTTGACTGGTTGTAAAGACATATCCATCGGGATAATCAAATAAATTCATTACCTGATTATTTAATGGATTTTCTTTACCAGAGATATAATTATAAACAACTAAATCACAGTTATTTTCAATGATCATCTTTTTGATTTTTTCAAAAGCATGTTCATCTATTAAATAATCATCTGAATCTAAACAGATAAAAAAGTCTCCTCTAGCTTCTTTAAATCCCCTTCTTCTAGTAATCATTAAACCTTCATTTTGTTTATGAATAACACGAATAAAAGGATATTTAGATGTATAATCATCACAGATTTGAGGACATTCATCAGTTGAACCATCATCTACTAATACGATCTCATAATCTTTTTCTGTTTGTTTCAGTACAGATTCTATACATTCATGAATATATTTTGATGTATTATATACTGGTATACATACACTAAATAACATAATACTATTCCTTTCTTATTGCAGGAATTCCAACTAAAATACTATTTGGAATTTCACAGCTTCTTGTTACTACTGCATTTGAACCAATTATACATTGATCTGCAATTTTAACATCTCCAATTACTATAGCACCTACTCCTACATCTACACCTTTACCAAGAATTGGAGTTTCATTTTCTCTATTTTTTCCTTTATTACCAAGAACATTATTTCCATGTATAATACAATCATCACCTAAAGAAGCATTTATAATCACATTTCCATGCCATATATCGATTCTTCTCCCTAATTTACTGCTATTAGTAATTTCAATACCTGCTTTTTCTCCATAAATATTCTTTTTTCTAAGATAATATCGATAAGCAAGTTTCCCAATAATTGACGGAATTGTTTTATAATATTGTGCTAATCTGAAATATTTTAAATATTTCCAGATCAAATATCTTTTTTGATGAGTAAATTGCTGGAATAAATAATTAGAAGGAATATATAGTGCTTTTTCTTCTTCTATTACTTCTAATAATTCTTTTTTATTCATTGATCTAATCTCCTCATAATTAGTTTTATTCATAATGATGATGGAGTGGTTTTAATTGATTACCTCCAATTCTTTGTGAAGCAATCATCATACCTAAAACAATACATGGTACATCCTTATATAAATAAGGAATACCTATACCTACAAATAATAT
>R17__coassemble_839_pt1 | contig 11126 bp, 11 predicted proteins | sample R17__metabat2_high_PE_012 | metagenome-assembled genome bin R17 | reverse complement strand
AAATAATTCATTAGTAAAATCACTATAGCCTTCAAAATCCTGAAGAGTAACTAATGCATAGTCCTGATTAGCTGATAAGCTGATCGATTGGATATTCATAGTAGGACTACTGATCTGTTTGATTTCTCCTTTATGATAGTAATAAAGACTTGTTCTTTGTTTAGAAATATCTCCAGCTCCATTGAACCACCATGGTACCTCTTCAAATACTCTGCATTCTTCTCCTTCTTCAAAGGTTACTGAATCTAATTTCGTAATAGAGGTAAACAGGAATTCATCTAAAGAGATCCATTTTACTCCTGTTACCTTTCCTTTTAAGCTTAAAAACTTAACTGCTTCTCCATATTCAGGTAAATAATAGAAATTACTGTATTCGTCCTTTTCTCTTTCGGACATAAATACAATTTTACCCTCTACAAGATCATATTTCCCTACATCCTTAGAAAAGGTCAGCTGTTCAAGCTTACCATCCTTATAAGCATATAGATCACTGTTATTATGATTATCCTTAAGACTAGCTTCTTTTCCTATCATATAGAAGGTATCCCCCACCTTTGTCAGCTGAGAGATCATTTTTACCTTACTAAAAAAATCAACACCTATTTTTTCCATTTTTAATACCTCACTTCAATTCAATATATTATTATACACCTGTTGTGGGGATTTGTAAAAAGGATGTTGGGATCCATCCTATTTCTCCATGATAGAGGATATAGCTGAAGCTTCCTGCTATTTCCATTATTTCTACCCTTTCCCCCTTTAAAATACTAAAATGATGATCCTCATAATCATCCTTTGCATAATAATGTCCCTCTCTTTGATAGAGATATTCATTTTTGATCATCAGTCTTTCTTGATTATAGAGCTTTTCACATAAAGTAAACTCTTCTTTCTTTTCAATGATCCTTACCTCAAAGTTTGGCCAGGCTATTTTATGAGGTAAACTATCTTCTACCAGATAATCCTCTTTTACTATTCCAGTTAGATAATGGGGATGAACCTCTGCTGTTTCTAGATGATCCGTAATGATCAAAGCATTTAACTGTCCGATCTTTTTTACGATATTTCCCCCATCTAGACAGATCATTCTTTTATCTTTATCAATAATGATCCTATTATCGATTTTATTTTGAATATAATTACTGGTAGGAAAATGACCTACTACTACATATTGATCTAAAGGATGAATAAGATCATAGAATCTTTGCTGTTCCATTAAAATATGAAGATCACTATTTTCATAGTCCTTTCTATTTTCAATACCTGCGTGTACAAAAACATAGTCTTCACTCTCTAAGGTAGTATAAAAGCTATTGATCGTTTCTAGAATAGAAGCAATTCTTTTTTGAAAGAAGGATTGAAGCTCCTTCCCACTATAGTCTTTATAATTCATATTCTCTGCCTTTAGTATTTCATGAAGCAAGGAATTTGGCTGTTTAGCTAGATAATGATGCATAAACTCTACTACCTTGGGATTAGTCACAAGATCATGGATCGCCCACTCACAGTTTCCATTTAGAATATAGACATTCTCTCTTTGATTTAACTCTTTGATATATTCATAGGTATCTAAGATCCTAGGTCCCTTTTCAATAATATCTCCAACAATGATCAAAGTATCCAAAGGAGTATAGTGTACCTTTTCCAATAGTCTTTGAAACAATTCAAGATTCCCATGAATATCAGAAATCACGATTGTTCTTTTATTTTTTAAACTGATTTTCCCATGTTTTCTTTGAATCATATTACTCCCCCTTACAAAAAAAGACAGGAAACCCTGTCTATTTGTCGTTATAATGCTGTCTTACAAGATCCTGTGTATAACATAAGTGTTCCTGAATCTTCTTTGAAGCTAGTTCTTTATCTTTATTTTTAATAGCTTCATAAATTTCACGATGTTCCTGCATAGCTGTTTCTAATCTTTCTAAGGTTGATAAGGAATGCTTGCTGGTAACCGTTATATAGTAAACCAGATCCTTGATCACCTTAGAGAAATATTGTGACTGTGTAGCCTGATAAATAGAATCATGGAACTGAATATTTAATTCATTTACACGATTGATATCCTTCTTTTCTGTAAAGAATTCTAATAGTTCAAAGGCTTCAGTGATCTTATCAAAGGCTTCATCACTCATACGATCGATCGCTAATTGAATTCCTAAGCTTTCTAAAGCTTTACGGATCTCAAACATATCATCGATATCTCGTGCACTAAATCCCTTAACAAATACTCCACGATTTGGAATGCTTTCAACCAGCCCCTCTAATTCTAGTTGTTTTAAAGCTTCACGAATCGGTGTACGTGAAATCTGCAGCTGTTTTGATAATGTGACTTCATTTAGTTTTTCCCCTGGCTGATAGGTATCATTTAATATTTTCTCTCTTAAAATAATAAATGTTTTTGAACCTAATGACCCATGCGTATTTTTAGTATCCATTCTAATCCCCCTAGATACATTTCAATAATGTATTTCCTTTGTCATTGTATACAATTATACATTAATTCACTTTGCTTTGTAAAGAGTAAAATTAAAAGATTAGTCTAAATTAACTATATAATTTCTATGAATTTTCTAAAATTCAATCCTTCATCCAATTATATTTTAGATCCTATACAATTAAAGGAATGCTTCTTGTCCCTTCTTTTGTATCCTCTTCTTCATTATACCCATCATAGGGTGCCGTAGGATCCTTCAGTAAGGTTTTAGAATTTAAAATAGAGACCTTAGGTAAAGGATAAATTTTCCAAAATACTTTTCTTCGTCTTGTTCCATCTAAGTATTCATTTTCCTTTTCACTTAAATAGATCGTTTCATCCTTAAAAAGCTGCTCACTATCTTCTTCTAATCTTGGATAATTATATCCTGCATCGATCATGTGTTTTTAGTATAGAAATAGATATTGGCAATATATTCTCTGATACAGCTGACATGCGCATTAATTCTTCCTGTATTTAATGGTTTAGCCATCATTTTAATTTGTTTATTAGTCTGTTTTCTTGACATATTACCACCTCTGTTAGCTTATGATACCTATAACATAAAATAAAAAAACTGACTAGCTTAGTCAGTCATTTCATAACGATTATATTTATAATAACGAATAAATTCGTAGCAGTTCATAATATCGATCAGCAGCCAGGCACCAATAATAAAGTATCCAGCTTTTTGTCCATTCATAAAAACATTACGTACATCTGCCCAATTCATAATAATATCCTGGAACTTGATCAAACAATAGCATGTACATAGATTCAAAGCAAATAGGGCTGTTCTTACAAAGGTATAGATCTTTCTTGAATTTTCCCCTAAATAACATAAAAGAATAACCAGTACAAAGTAACCACTTAATAAAGGAAGCTCCTTCATATAGATCGTTTTATAATAGGTATAGGAATTAAAATAGTCATATAAGAAAATATAACCAGCCCAGGCAAATACAATACTTGGTAAAGCAGTAAAGATCTTATGGATCCAGAAATAAATATCGATCCATTTCCAATAGGTGATCTCTTCCTTGTATTTACGAAGTACAAGCATATTGATAATTAAAAAGGCAATTTCTACAACCATCAGATAATGATAATAACTCATATATATTCCTCCTTTATCGTTTTCTATTTTAACATACCTCTACTCAAAAATACATATAAAACAATTATAAATTTTACCATTAATCTCCATGGTAATTTGTATTTTTATGAATTTCGTGTATAATAGAGGCCTAGGGGGTGTTGATATGGTTTTATCGTGCAGTAATATTCAAAAATCTTTTGGAAGTGAAGAGATCCTAAAAGGGATCACCTTTAAAATTGAAGCGAATGAAAAATTAGCGATCGTAGGAGTCAATGGAGCTGGTAAGTCAACATTGATGCGTATCTTAACAGGAGAAGAATCCTACGATAGTGGGGATATCTTTATGTCAAAGGATACCCAGATCGGTTATTTAAGTCAGGAAACAACCCTTGATTTAAATGCTACAGTCTATGATTCTCTTTTAGATGAATTTAGAGATGTCATTGCTCTGGAAGAAAGAATGAGAGAACTAGAAGCGATCATGGCTACAGATCATTCAGTCTTAGATGAATATGATCATATCTCCCACCAGTTTTCTGAAATGGATGGTTATTCCTACCCTAGCCGTATCAAGGGAGTATTAACAGGTTTTGGCTTTGGTGAAGAAGATTACAGCAGTTTAATTGGTGCCCTGTCTGGAGGACAGAAAACCCGTATCTCATTAGCTAAGCTGTTACTAAGATCCCCTGATATTTTATGTCTGGATGAACCTACTAACCATTTAGATGCGAAAGCCATCGAATGGTTAGAAAACTATCTTAAGACCTATAAAAAAGCTGTTATCGTTATTTCCCATGACCGTTATTTTATCGATCAGTTCTGTAATGGAATTTTAGAGATCGAACATGGAAAAAGCAAAATGTATCATGGAAACTATACCTTCTATGTTTCTACTAGAGATCATGATAAAGAAATTGAGATGAAGCATTATCTGAATCAGCAAAGAATTATTAAACAGCAGCAGGATAGTATTGATAAGCTGAAATCCTTTAATAGAGAAAAATCCATTAAACGAGCTGAAAGTAAAGAAAAGCAGCTAGAAAAGATGGTTAAAATAGAAGAACCAGAAGCAGAAGAAGGAACCATCCGTTTAGCCTTTAATCCAGAATTTGAGAGTGGTTTTGATGTTTTACATTGTAAAGGACTAACCTTTGGATATGGTTCTCCCCTGTTTGATTCCTTAGATCTGGATATTAAAAGAGGAGATCGTGTAGCCTTAATAGGAGAAAATGGAATTGGGAAAACTACTTTATTTAAACTGATCCTAGGAGAACTGATCCCTCAAAAGGGAACGATCCGTTATGGTACACATGTCACTACAGCATATTATGATCAGGAACATACTTCCTTAAATCCTTATAAAACGATCTTTAGTGAAATTCAGGATGAATATCCTGATATGAATAATACTCAGGTTAGAAATCTACTCGCTTCCTTCCAGTTTAGAAATGAAGATGTATTTAAAGAGATCAGTATGCTAAGTGGAGGAGAAAAAGGCCGTGTTGTATTAGCTAAGCTATTATTAACTAATGCAAATTTACTGATTTTAGATGAACCTACCAACCATTTAGATATTGCTTCAAAGGAGATCCTAGAGGATGCTTTGATCCACTTTACAGGAACTGTTCTATTTATTTCCCATGACCGTTATTTTATTAATAAGGTCGCTACAAGAATCGTAGAGTTTACCCCACATAGTCTAATCAACTTTGATGGGAACTATGATCACTATTTATCAGTTATTCATGAGAAAAAGGAAGTAGAAAAGAAGGTTCCATTAACCTATCTTGAACAGAAAGCAAGAACACAAAATTTACGCAAACTGCAAAATAACGTAAAAAAGCTGGAAGATGAAATATCTAAGCTTGAAGCAAAGATGGAAAAACTGCAAAAGGAACAGATGAGTGAGGAAGTATTAAATGACTATATCAGATATAATGAGATCGGTGGACAAATCAGTGATATAGAACTAGAACTGATGGATCTGATGGAAGCCTGGGAATCAGCTAATAACGAACTAGAAGAAGCACAAGCAGAATAAATCAAGAAGTTAGCTATTACTAACTTCTTTTTTGTTGCATTTTACTTTGAATAAGCGTACAATCATTGTATACAATTTTATTTTGGGGGGAATATAGAAATGTCAAAAGAAATTAAACTAGAAACTTTAGCTAAATTTGATGAAGCATATTTAAAAGATCCAATTGCTAAGGTAATGAGAAGAGCTTTAGCTAAAAACGGGATCGATACGATTGCCTTTGTAGGAGAAAATCAATATAAGACTATTCCTACTTTCTCAATTGATATTCCAACTATGTCAGCTACCAATCAGAAACAATCAGGTAGATGCTGGTTATTTGCTGGAATGAATGTATTAAGAGAAAAGGTTGCTAAGAAATGTAATATGAAGGAATTTGAATTATCTCAAAACTATATGGCTTTCTATGATAAACTAGAAAAAATGAACTGGACGATGGAAGCTATGATCAAGAATAAGGATGCTGATAAGGATGATCGTACATTAGTATGGATCTTACAGAATGCAATCCAGGATGGTGGTCAATGGGATATGGTTGTTTCTTTAGTTAAGAAATACGGAATCGTTCCTAAGAATGTAATGGAAGAAACATTTACTTCTTCTTCTACTCGTTATATGAATCAATTAATTTCTCAAAGATTACGTAAATTCAATGCAACTATCAGAAAAATGGATGATATGAACGCTATTGAAGCCTATAAAGAAGAAACTTTACAGGAATTATATGGAATGTTATGTACATGCTTTGGTTTACCACCAAAGGAATTTGACTTTGAATATGTAGATAAGGATAATGTACATCATTTAGTTCGTAATTTAACACCATTAACATTTAGAGATCAGTTCTTAGATATGGATCTAGATGATTATGTATCAGTTGTAAATGCTCCAACTGATGATAAACCTTTCTATCGTACTTTTACAGTTGATTATATTGGAAATGTAGTTGGGGGAAATCCAGTTACTTATTTAAACTTACCAATGGATGAATTAAAGGCTTTAACTGTTGCTCAGATGAAGGATATGGAAGTTGTATGGTTTGGTTCAGACTGTGGTAAATATGGAGATCGTATGAACGGTCTATGGGATCCATCATGCTTCGATTATAATGCTGTTTTTGGAATGGACTTTAACCTTACAAAGGAAGAAATGTTAGATAATAGACAATCAGCTATGAACCACGCTATGGTCTTAACTGGTGTTAACCTTGTAGATGACAAACCAACAAAATGGAAGATTGAAAACTCTTGGGGTGGAGAAGTAGCTCACAAGGGATATTATGTATGTTCTGATGAATGGTTCGACCTATTAGTTTATCAGGTTGTAATCAATAAGAAATATTTAAGCAAAGAACAATTAGATGCTTTAAATCAGGATCCAATTCATTTACATCCATGGGATCCAATGGGAACATTAGCTTTATAAAATAAGCACAAAGATAAAATCACAAGGAGGAAGAAAAGTGAAACAATGTATGGATGCAGATAATCTACATCGCAGATTAAAGAAAATAATTGGACAGGTACAGGCAATCGATCGTATGGTCGATGAAGATGTTCCTTGTGAAGATATCTTATCACAGATCAATGCTGCTAAATCTGCATTAAATAAATGTGGACAGATTGTTTTAGAAGGTCATATCAACCACTGTATCAAGGATGCCATTGCCAATGGGGATGAAGAAGAAATCACTAATTTCACCAAGGCAATTGAACGCTTTGCGAATATGCAATAGAATCTGGTAGAAATACCAGATTTTTTTCTTGACATTCGTATACCCCCATGGGTATACTTATTGTAGATATACCTATAGGGGTATATGTAGAGGAGAAGTGTATGATTGAAAAGTTAGAAGAATTTTTAGAATGGGGAGGAACCAAAAAGGATATTACCTGTTTAGTGATCTCTGCGATTGCTTTACTATTAAGTATTTTTGATCTTCTTCCTGATTTACCATTTAATATTGCGTGGGTATCCATTATTTTATGTGGTATCCCAATTATTTTAGAAGCTATTATTGGATTAGTAACAGCCTTTGATATTAAAGCTGATGTACTTGTATCCTTAGCTTTAATTGCTTCAGTCTGTATTCATGAAGATTTTGCAGCTGGTGAAGTTGCCTTTATTATGCAGCTTGGAGGATTATTAGAAGAATTAACTGTCGCAAGAGCAAGAGCAGGAATTGAACGTTTAGTTCATTTAACCCCTACTACAGCCAGAAAAATGATTGATGATCAGGAAGTGATGGTCAATGCAGATGAAGTTGAAAAGGATGACCTTTTAAAGGTATTACCTGGTGAAACAATTCCAGTAGATGGAATTATTATTGAAGGAAATACCTCCATCAATCAGGCTGTAATGACTGGAGAATCATTACCTATCGATAAAGGGGCTGGGGATGAGGTTTCCTCTGGTACAGTTAATCAATTTGGTGCTTTTATTATGAAAGCTACCAAGGTTGGTGAGGATAGTTCGATCCAAAGAATGATCCGTCTTGTTCAGTCAGCTGATGCCAATAAAGCTAAGATCGTTGGTCTAGCTGATCGCTGGGCTACCTGGGTTGTGATCATTGCCCTGTCAGCTGCTTTACTTACCTGGATATTTACTGGACAGATCATCCGTGCAGTTACGATCCTTGTTGTCTTTTGTCCATGTTCCCTTGTATTAGCTACTCCTACTGCTATTATGGCAGCTATTGGAAATGCTACTAAACATGGTTTCTTGATCAGAGAGGGAGATGCTTTAGAAAGATTAGCAAAGGTAAAAAAAGTAACCTTTGATAAAACTGGAACCTTAACAATTGGGATTCCTAAGGTTGTAAAGGTAGAAAGCTTTAATAAAGAAGATCAAGAATTGATCTATAGCTATTGTGCATCTATAGAAGCCAATTCTGAACATCCATTAGGAAAAGCAATTGTCAGCTGTTATAAACAGAATATTCAAAAACCATTACTGGAATGTACTCAATTTGAAATGATCCCTGGACAGGGCGTAAAAGGAATAGTAGAAAACCATCAGATATTGGCTGGTAATCAGAAAATGATGGAGGAAGCTAAACTAATAATTGAAGAATCTATGCTTGAAAGTATGAATGAACAATTATCTCAGGGTTCTACTGTTACTATAGTAGCAATCGATGATCATATCGCAGGAATCATCGCCTTAGCTGATTCTATTCGTAATGAAAGTAAAGGAATGGTTCAATCTTTAAAGAGTTTAAAGGTTACCCCTGTTTTATTAACAGGTGATCATAAGGCTGCAGCTTATTCTATTGCTTCCCAATTAGGAATTGAAGATGTACATGCACAATGTCTTCCTGAAGATAAACTAAATACTATTGAATATTATCAAAGTCAGGGAGAAATGATCTGTATGATTGGAGATGGAATCAACGATGCCCCTGCTTTAAAGAAAGCCAATGTAGGTATTGCTATGGGTAAGGTAGGAAGTGATATAGCTGTAGATGCTGCAGATATCGCCTTAATTGATGATGAAATCAAGGAATTACCACATCTATTTGCTTTATCTCAAAAAATGATGAGAAAAATCAAATTTAATCTGACCTTCTCAATGACCTTAAACTTTATTGCGATTATTTTAGCTATGACTGGAATTCTAAATCCTGTAATCGGTGCTCTGGTACATAATAGCGGTTCAGTATTTGTAATTATTAATTCAGCCTTTTTACTTACCTATCATCAAAAGGAGTTATAATTATGTTTAAAATTGCAGGCTTAATTTTTGGTGTTCTATTATTAGTCTTTGGAATTTATTATACAGTAAATGAAAAAGATCAGGAAGCCAAGAAAATCTACACCATTACCTCTGTAATTGGGGCAGTAGTAGCTGCTGTTTGCATCTTCCTATTACTGTAATCATCAGATATACCAGAGCTTAAAAGAGAACTTAGTTCTCTTTTTTTAATGCATTTAAGAGCTAGATTGTTTATAATAAAGATAACAAATATAAGGAGGAAGAAAGAATGTTAAAAGAATTTCCAAAGGGATTCCTTTTTGCTGGAGGAGTCGCTGCTAATCAGGTAGAAGGTGCCTATAATGCTGATGGAAAAGGTTTATCCACTACTGATATGAGAAAAACTGGTCTAGAATCAATCAGTGACTATGATGTTAACTTTGTTGATTTTGACCCAAAGGCAGATTACCCATATACTCGTGGTGTTCATTTTTATGAAAGATATGATGAATATTTAAGCATGATGGAAGAATTAGGTTTAAATGCCTTCAGAACTTCTATTTCATGGGCTAGAATCTTCCCTAACGGAGATGATGAAACACCTAATGAAGCAGGATTACAATATTATGAAGACCTGGTTGATTGTATGCATAAGCATCATCTTGAACCATTAATGACCTTAACTCACTTTGAATTACCTTTAGCTCTAGCTAGAAACTATGGTGGATGGGGTAACCGTAAGGTTATTGATCTATATGTAAGATACTGTGAAGTATTATTTAAACGATTAAAGGGAAAAGTAAAATACTGGATCACCTTTAATGAAATCAATAACTCAGTTATTTTCCCATTCTGGATCCTAGGAATCGATACAAGAAACAGTGAAAATGCAATGCAGGATCTATATCAGGCATTACATCATGTATGGGTAGCTAATGCTTTATCTATTAAGAAATTAAGAGAGATCGATCCAGATGCAAGAATTGGTGATATGACTTCTGTAAGTACTATTTATCCATATTCATGTAATCCTAATGAAGTCTTTGAAGCTTATAGACTTAGAAGATTAAAATACTTCTTTAAGGATGTTCCAATCAAAGGAGAATATCCATATCAGATGAAGCGTTACTTCAGAGAAAACAATGTAAATATTAAGATGGAAGAAGGAGATCTTGATATTATTAAAGCTTATACAGTCGATTATGTAACATGCTCTTATTATCAGTCAGCTGTATACAAAGAAGGAGAAGAAATCGTATCTGATACAGGTGGATTCTCTTCTAAAGTCAAGAATCCTTATTTAAAAGCAACTCCTTGGGGATGGCAGATCGACCCTGTAGGTTTACGTTTTGTCTTAAATGAATTATATGAAAAATATCATTTACCTATTTTAATTTCAGAAAATGGAATTGGTATGTTAGAAGAGTTAGATGAAAACAAAACAGTGAACGATCCATATCGTAATGAATATATCTCTGGACATATGAAGGCTGTTCTTGAAGCATTAGATGATGGAGTAGAAGTTATCGGTTATACTTACTGGGGACCATTTGATGTAATCTCTGCTTCTACATGTGAAATGAAGAAACGTTATGGTTTTGTTTATGTTGATTATGATGATCTAGGTAATGGAGATGGTAAGCTTTATAAAAAGGCTTCCTTTAACTGGATGAAACATGTCATTGAAACAAACGGAAAAGCACTATTTGAAGAATAAAAGAAATCAGGATCATCAGATCCTGATTTTACTTGATCTTTGACTTTATCAAGTAAAGTGTGTAAATAATTTTTAAATTTTTTATAAAGTGCTGTTTTTAATA
>R17__coassemble_838_pt1 | contig 11128 bp, 13 predicted proteins | sample R17__metabat2_high_PE_012 | metagenome-assembled genome bin R17 | reverse complement strand
CTTTACTGAGGCTCATGGTATTATGATCTATAGACATGGAAAAGTAGTTACAGAAGGATGGTGGGCACCATACTCTTCAAATTTAAGACATTCTATGATGTCTGCTTCAAAAACATTTAGTGGTACAGCAATTGGGATTGCTTTAAGAGAAGGTATTTTATCATTAGATGAAAAGGTAGTAGATCTATTTCCTGAATATTTACCTGAAGAAGTAAGTGATAACTTAAAAAAGGTAACCATTCATCATTTATTAAGTATGACAAGTGGAGTAGAATATGAAACACGGCTGACTCCAACATGGATCAAAGATTATTTATCTGCTCCATTTAAGGATGAACCTGGTACAGATGATTCTTTCCTATATAATAATGCTCCAGCTACTTTGTTAGCAGCAATTATTCGCAAGAAAACTGGATTACATTTAAAGGATTATTTAAAGCCTAGATTATTTGATATTATTGGTATTGATGCTGACAATATTACCTGGTTTAGTGCTCTAGATGGTACTGCCTTTGCTCCAGGAGGTTTACATTGTACAACAGAAGATCTATTAAGATTAATGAAGCTGTATCTTGATGGTGGAGTATGGGATGGAGTACGTATTCTCGATGAAGACTATGTCAAAGCAGCTACAAGTAAACAGGCTAATACGAATAAAAAGATGAAATATATTGTATGTCAGGATCGCTTATCAGATAACACTTTTGGTTATGGCTATATGATGTGGATGGGAAGAAAAGAAGGAACCTATCGAGCAGAAGGCGCTTTTGGCCAATTTGGTTTTGTAGATCCATCAAAGGATATTATTATCGCTATTACTCAATCATGCTCAGAATCCCCTGTATCTCAGACTACTTTAGATTATATCTGGGAATTCTTAGATACCATTGAAGAAGATCATTTAGAAAAAAATCCTGAAATGAATCAGATCTTAGCTAACCGTTTAGCTAGACTTGCCATTCCTTGTGAAAAGGTAAAATCAGGAAGCTTTAAACATGATGGGGAAATCTATGATTTATGTGATGAACATATTCATATTGAAAATTTATTCTATGATCCAATTAAACAGAATCCTGAAGCTAAAAAGTATCATGGAATTTCCAGCTTCTCACTAACTAAGGTACCTAACCAACAGATGGTAAAAATGAAAGCTACGATCAATGATCTACCCTATGATTTAGAGATTCCTCTAGATGGAAGTAGAAGAATCAATGTTATTGATGAAATGTATGTTTCATTAGCTGCTCTTTCTGGCTATTTTAAAGATGAAGATACATTTGTATTAAATGTTAGATGGATGGAACAAATCTATGCTGCAGGCTTTGAATTCCATTTTGAAGGTAATGAATGTACGATCACAGATCATGAAATTACAGGAAGATGGAATCTAAAAGGATCTGTAAAGGCTGTATTAAGATAATAATTAAATAGGGAGATGAGCATTATGCTTGTCTCCCTTTCTTAGCTTTAAATTGAAAACAATAGGTTTCCTTTCCTCTAGGAAGATAACTGATTTCTAGTATTTGATTATTTCTTTGTACCTGATAGGTCGCTATTCTTGTATCATCTTCTCCATTGCGCCATTCATTGATCTTATTTAATAGAATATCTCCATTTCTTAGTCCTGCTTTATAGGCATTGGAATAAAGATCAATATTCACTACTATTTTAGGATTAGAGAAGGCTACCGTATCATCAAAACCATTATCCTCTAATAATATCGTTTCTTCTATGATCTGATAATCATCAAATAAACCTGGTAATAGGATATTCTTTCCTTCCTTTAATAGTGAATCTAGATAAATAGATGCTTCTCCATTAACCTCCTGATCAATTAATTGAATAAAATCTAGTAATCCAATATTAGAATTTAAAACATGTAAGATAATTAGATCCATTAAAGTATAAGAAGAATGATATTTCTTTAATAAGGAATCTAATCCTATCATTAGTAATAAGCCTTTTCCATAGGATATACGTATAGCGTAGGAATGTGTCCATCCATGATCATAGGCATCCTTTAGACTTCTTTCCTTCCATGGATTAGAGTAATAGAATTTTAAAAGCTTATTATACTGATCAATAGTTTCTTCTAAGGTATTGATTTTAAGGATATAAGGAATCATAACAGAATAATAGTCAGCAGTTCCTTCATCAAATAAAGAATGATAGGCGTGCTCAGGATCCTTTAGATCAATAAAGTTATGGATAAGTTCATGTACTAGAGTTGCTTCAATATCCTTATAGGAATTTACTAATTCATCCCCATACCCCATTAAGCATACATTCTCTTCTGCAGTACCAGTGAGAGAGATCTGATATTTCTTCTCTTTACGATACATAAAGATCAAATAGGGATCTTCTTTATTAGAAAATAGATCATGCATATAGTTATAATACATTGTAAGCTTGGTTTTGATCTCATCAAAGAATCTTAGATCATCTTCAAAGTATACAATATAGAAATAACTATCAGGTTCATGGTATAAGGAATAAGCGTTAAATGCAAAACAGGTACTTCCTAGGGTATTATAATCAAGGATTCTTTTAGTTTTACCTATTCCATAGCTGCAGGCACAATAATGATCACAGAGATAATCAATGGTATAATCACATGATTCATTTGGAATTAGTAAAAAGGTAGCCCCAAAGCCAGTCGCTCCATGATTTCTAGGATGTAAAGAATAAGCTGGATTAGGATAATTGAATACCTCAAATACCTTAGCTTTGTAGCTTAAATGAATGTCTCCATAAGTTTTACGTGAAAAATAGTAATATTTTATCTTTTCCTTTTCTTCAACAATGATCTCTAATTTTCCAGTATCATCATAACATTCAATTTCATTACTATTATAGTAAGAGGTTAAACAGCCATATTTGGAATATTCCATAGTGGTAAATAGTTCATTATGGTTATAGCTTCTACATAATGTCTGTTGAATTTCTACTAAGGTCATTGTGCTATTTTGAAGAACTGGTTTCAATAATAATTGTACTTTTTGCATTTTTTTCTCACCCTTTATTATTTTAAATACAAATCTTATATTAGTCAAACTTATCAGAGGGATAAGTAATTTGTTTTGTTTAAAATAAATCGATTCTTTAAAATAGTAATAGAAAGAAGGAATTGATCATGAGATTAGAAGGAAAAGTAGCTTTAATTACCGGTGGAGGAACTGGGATTGGTTTAGATTGTGCAAGAGCTTATGTAGAAGAAGGTGCTTTTGTCTATATTACAGGTAGAAGAGAAAATAAACTACAGGAAGCCTGTGCTAAGATTGGAAGGAATATTGATTATGTAGTAGCAGATGTAGCAAATAAGGAACAGATGCTAGCTGTTGCAAAGAAGATCAAAGAAGAACATGGGTGTTTAGATATTTTATTTGCTAATGCAGGAGTAGGAAAATATGTATCATTAGAAGATGTTACTATGGAAGAATTTAACCGTGTAATGTATACAAATGTATTAGGTACTTATTTTAGTGCTCAGGCATGTCTTCCTATTATGAAGGAAGGTTCTACAATTATTTTAAATACTTCAGTAACTGCTTCATTAGGATTACCTAGATTTAGTTTATATATTGCTGCTAAGTCAGCACAGAAGTCATTTATCCATACATGGGCAAATGAACTTAGAGATCGTAAGATCAGAGTGAATGCGATTGCTCCAGGAATTATTCCTACAGATGCAGCGGGTAAGGAATTAGGTAGAGATCCAGCTAAGGAGCTAGAAGTACAACAATACCGTGCAACCTTGATTCCTGCTGGCAGAGTAGGAAATGTAAAGGATATAGCTAATGCTGCAGTATTTTTAGGCAGTGATGAATCAAGCTATATCAATGGAATTGAATTATTAGTAGATGGTGGATTAGCTGCAATCTATCCAGTTAAATTATAGTATGGATGTAAATGAATTAGGAAGCAGACTAGCTCAGTTTGCTTCTTCCTCCCTTTTTATGGTTCCACAGTTTTATGAGGATGCCCTTTTAAATTATCTTGCAGTGACTTTAAGAGGTTCTCATGAACATGCTGTGGATGTTTTGATTGAAGCTTTATTAGAAGATAGTAAGGGAGATTATTCACCTATTGGAAGAAAAGAGAAATTATCTTTAGGAGACTGTTGTAAGGTAGATTGTTTTTCTTCTGCTATTTTAGCCTATGATGATATACATTTTGCGACTACTACACATCCCTGTGGACCAGTAGCCAGTGCAATATTAGCAATTTCTAGAAAACAGAAGGTAAGCTTAGATGAGGCTATTGAAGCGTTATGTGCAGGTATGGAAGTAGAATGTAGAATTGCTACAGCTTTGTTTGATGCTACAGATTGTGCTCCTGGATGGTATACTACAGGAGTAGCTGGGGTATTTGGGGCTGCTGTAGGAGCAGGAAGATTATTAGGGTTTGATGTGAAAATGATGGAATCTGTTTTAGGTTTGGCTGCCTCCTATGCTTCTGGTATTCGAGGAACCCATGGTTCCATGGCTGGAAGCTTTGTTCCTGCTATTGCAGCTAAAAACGGCTATGAAGCAGCAATGCTTGTAGCTCATGGCTTTACCTGTAATTTATCTGCATTAACAGGATCTAATGGTTTAATTCTACAGATCACAAGAAATCCTGATATAGAGAAAGCAATAGCTGATTTAGGTACTGTATTTATGTCACAGGAGGTATCTGCTAAGCCTTATCCTTTAGGTTTTATTTCCTTTGCCCCTATTGAATGTGCAAAGAAATTTAGTGGTTATAAAGGAATAGAGGAGGTAAGCTTAGAGGTTTCTAACAGATTAGCGATATTAGGTTCTAATCCTATACCTAAAACCATGTATGAAGGTTTTGTATCTTTACCTTATGTAGTAGCTAAAACACTAGTAGATGATCAACTGATTATAGAACCTTTATCAGAAAAGTTAACTATTTCCAGGGAAATACTTGATTTAATTGAAAAAGTAAAGATCAGGGTAAATCAGCAGTTAAGAGATGAGGAAGCAAGACTCACTATTAGAATAGGGAAGCAGACCTATTCAAGTATTTGTACCAATGCTTTAGGTTCAAAGAATAATCCAATGAAGCATGAAGATATCTTAGAAAAATGTCAGAAGCTGATTCAAAATGATAACTGGATCAATGGATATTACCAAAATACAATTGATGATTTATATAAATATATAGGTGGACTTAGTTAGTCCGCCTATTTAATGTGATAAACTTAGTAATTATAGATCTTCTATTTGAATTCTATCAATAATATCTTTCATGTTCTCACTTGTAACGTATTGATAATTATCTAGGCTTTCACTTAAAGGAGAAAGGTTAAACATTGCTTTATCATACTCTTCTAAAATTAGAAAACTTCCACCGTTATAATGGTTATATTTCGTGATTTCTGTTCCACTGATTTGACTATCATAGTTATCTACAACCATACAATATTCAATCTCACCATTACTATAAATAGCTCTTATAGGTCCTCCTCCTAAATGTTCATATTCTTTAATATCTGTAGTCAGTAAAATGTCGATATACTGACTTCCATCCTCTACGTCACATATTTGTGCAAATAAATCCTGATCATAATCACAATAGATTGAATCCTGAATATTATCATACTGATAATCACAGATAATATATTCTCCATCCGTAACAAGATCTATTGAATCTCCATTTTATCCTCTATTTTTCTATAGCTGTAATATTCATTTTTTTTGCCAGGCTGATCATCCCATAGCTTTAAGACATAATCTATATCGTTTGTCTGAATATATTCCTTCAAAGCATGATCAATATAATTTTTTACTTTTTGTTCCTTTTGTGTTTTACATCCACTTAATAATAATAAGGATAATAAAACAAATCCTATTTTTTTATAATACACAGTCACAGCTGATCCCCCAAATACTTTGATGCATTTGTGATCGATATGGATGGCCCACTTAATGAAAATGACAGAGTAGACGTAAAAGCTTCATTGCTTACTGTTTCTGCCTGTTCTTCAGTGGGATTGCACCAGTCAAAGATAGTCCATCAATACTGATTACATTCCAACATAGAACTGCACAAATCGATAAAACTAAAAATGCATGTTTTGTTTTCATATTTCATAATCTCCTTTTTTATTATTTGTGATTAGGTAGATATGAACTATGATTATTTTCTTATCTTTATTATAAAAATGTCAATACAAATAAAAATAGTCTCCAGCTTAGTGGAAACTATTTGATTGTAGAAAGAAAGTGATCCATCTCTTCTTGAGATAAATCAGGAGAGGTAAAATAATAGTCTGTAGCTTGTTTCTTTTTGTCAGAAAGATAATAGAACAGATCTATTTTATAATGATAGATAGGGTAGAATTCAAAGCCAATAAACATATAAATCACTTTATGATCCATTATATACCTTCTTAAATAATGCTTGATCTCAAGGTAGGATAAAGAAGAATCGATATATAAATATAAATGATTTTGATCCTCTTTTACAAAATATACATCCTCTAATTCTAGTAATAAAGGTTTAAATTTAGCACACCATGAAGTAATTAAAACAATAAACATCTTATTTTACGATATAGATCGTTTCTCCTTTATTCATTGTTAGAATCTTTTTGATGACTCTTTTATGCTTAAATTCCTTCTGTACAAAGTTTTTTAAAACAGTAGAGGAATAACCATGGATCACAGTTAATTCATATTGTCCCTGTGGCAAGCTATTTAAATAGCTTGTTAGTCTTCCCTTTGCTTCTATCTTTGAATAGCCATGTAAATCAATTTCTCTAAACATGATACTCCTCCAATTCTTTTAAAGCTTCATATTCATGCTCAACAATTCGATCAGCCTGCTTTTGGATACTTTCTGGAGCATAGGTAAAGGTAAAGCCTAGATCAGCTTTTTGAATCATTGGCAGATCATTATAGGAATCTCCAATTCCTCCTATTGTATCAATATGAAATAATTCTTTTACCTTTAATAAAGCATTTCCCTTTGAACAATCTCTAGGTGTAATATCAATAGAAGCTTTATTCTGATGTCCAATCAGGTAAGGATATCTGATCGCTAATTCTTCGTTAACTATCCTTGCTTTTTCTTCTTCTCCTTCTTTAAATTCAAAAGAGATCCCAGTATGTTTTTTATCCTTTAATTCATCAAGATCATAAATAATCTTAGTATCAAAACCATAATTTCTATAGATATTATAATATTCACCATCAGCCTGAAAAAAGACTGCACAAATATTATGATAATCTTCATAAAGCTGTTTAATCGTTTGAAAATCAATATAAGAAGCATACAATATATTTAAATTACGATCTGCAATCACAGATCCACTAGAAGCAATATAGAAATCACAGTCAATTACCCCTCTAGTAGACATTAAGATTGCATCTAATACTCTTCCTGAACAAATCCCAAACAGATTCCCTTTTTCTCTAAAGCTTTGAATAGCTTCAATATCCTTTTCTTTAAATTCCTGATCAAAAACTAATGTTCCATCTAAATCACTAGCCATCGCTAACATGTTACATCCCCCCTATGTTATTATACATTAGTTTTTATAAGAAAAATACAAGTTTGTTGGACAAAAAAACATATTATAAGTTATAATGATACTAATAAAAGGAGAAATTATATTATGACACAAAGAAAAGAAATATTGAGTAAAAATATTGATTTTATCAGTTTCAATGATTTAAATGGAAAACCAGGTTTCCAGATGACCTTACATAAAACAGATGATGGTCGTTATTTCTTATATGCTGCATGCTTTAGACATAATGGATTAAATATTATTGATGTTACAGATCCATATCATCCTTCTAAAGCAAAATGGATCGAAGGACCATGGTTCTTTGATGGAGTAAGAGATGGGCAATCATTACCTAAGATTCAATCAGGTGATGGTTATTTAATTACTGCTCATGGTGGTACAATGGATGTTTTACATGGTACACCTAAGGGTAATTCATTACCATTCTGGGGTGGTATGATCATCTGGGATATTAAAACAGATCCATGGAATCCTAAGGAATTAGGTAGATTTGAATGTAAAGGAATGGCTGGTGTACATCGTTTCTTCTATAATGGTGGAAGATATGTTTATGTAGTAGGAAATAAACCAGGCTTTACTACTTTTATTTTAAGAATTGTAGATATTATTGATCCAACTCACCCAGTAGAAGTAGGTTCATGGTGGGCTGATAATCAATTTAGAGGAAATAAACCAGGCGGAGGACAGGTTCTATTTGGTTCTAAGGAATTCCTGGAAATGGCTACAGTACATGCTGTTACTATGAAGGATAATATTGTTTATGCTGCAGTAGCTAACTTTGGATGCTGTCAGATCGATGTATCTAATCCAGAAACTCCTACCCTAATTGGTAGATTACAGTTAAATCCACCATTTGGTGGTGGTGCTGCAGGTATGTCTGTTCATACCTATATGCCTTTAGGAGATACAGGCTATGGTTTATTCTCAACTGAAGGAGAAAGACCAAGATATTTCAGTAATGAAGCTACAGAAGGTTTATTTAAGAAAATTGTTACTCAACCAATGCAGGCAATTGGTATTGTGGAATTAACTGATCCAGCTAATCCATCATTAATTTCCTTATTCCCTTATCCAGAAGTACCTGAAGGATATACACATGGTAAGAATTTTAATATTGTAGATGGTGTAAGAGTTCCATTTGGTCCTCATAACCTATTTGATGCCTTTGGTAAAGACTGCTATGAACCATATAAGGGATTAGTTTATAACTGTTACTTTGGAGCAGGACTTAGAATCTTTGATACATCTGATCCATTTGTACCAAAGGAAGTTGCATACTTTATGCCACCAGATCCAGAAGTTAACCTATTTGACAATGAAGATGGTACTTTACTTCCAGGAAGCAAGGTAGCAATTACAGAAGACTGTTTAGTTGATGATCGTGGATTTATCTATGTAGATACTTTCCAGGATGGTCTTTATATCGTAAAATATACAGGTAAATAAAATATTTATAATCAGCAATTTTTGTTTTAAACAAAAGTTGCTTTTTTGTGTTTATTTGAAGCTATACACTATTATTATCCGACAAATACGTCATTGACAACGATTACAATTTATGATACTATAATTTTAAGAGGAGTGATTTATTTATGATTAAAAAAATCAAAAAAATGATTTTATTATCATGTGTTTTATTTATAATAAGTCTTTCTGGTTGTTTGATTTATGCGAACTCAGTTAGTTTTTCAAATCGACAAATCGCAAGATATCAAGGTTGGAATTATGTCAGTGGTGGTGTGGCAGATTCATCTAGCTATAGCTATTGTGATTGTATTTTAACTAAATTAGATAATGATGATAATGGTGTTACCTTTTATGCATGCCCTAATGGAAAAACATGGCCTTCAAATGGTACTGTTTTTACTTCCACAGGAGTTCATAAGGCAGTTGTGTATAATAATACTACTGCAACAGCAAATCAAGGTGTATCAGTAAAATATCGATCACATGACTTCAATCTAACAGAAGGTAGCGTGTCTGGAACATTGACATTTAATTAATATGTTTAAGTACAATTTAAAACTCCTTTTCTATCGAAAACAAACCTTTATTGCTATATTTTTGATTTTTTTAACGATTCTATTACATTGTGCATTAAATATATACTTTCAAGCAAACGGTGGCATGGTTGTTGAAAATTGCTTGTCTGCAGAGAATCAAATCATACTTGAATCTGTCCTTGATTTTAAAATGTATATCGTTCTATTATTTCCAATTATTGGAGCTTTGCTTTTTAGCGATATTTCTCAAATTGAAATGAAATCTAGAACGAATTACCTTCTCTTCAATCGTTTTAATTATAAGAAAAATATTGTATTTCGTTATTTTTTTGTTTTTTTAGTGACCTTTATGGTTTTCTTTTTAGCTCTTTTACTAGAATATATTATTTGCCTGATGGTTTTTAAAAGCGGTTCAGACTATCATTGGCTTGATACAATTGGTGGTATTAGAAACATTTCAAACTATAATCGAATTTTTATGTTTCAGTTATTTACTACACATCCTGTTTTATATATGATGATCGTTATTTCTATTGAATCAATTGTATTTGGAGCTTTATCATCTTTTGCGTATAGTGTCTCATTATTTCTAAATAAAAGAATTATTATCTATTTTGTACCTTTAATTATTACTGCTGCTTCTGGTATTTTTACACCTAAAAAATATAAAACCTATACAATAGTAAAATCCTTACAGCCAATTAGTTTTTCAAATGCATTAACTTATATATTGGTTGTTGGTGTATTAACGGCAGCAGGAATAGGGATTATGATTGCTGGTATAAAGAAAAAGGATCTATATTTATGATTATTATCTATTTAATGATTTTTGCGATAGGCTATTGGTTAGGAGTTCATGTTCCTTCAAATGTACCTGATTTTTCGATGGTTTATCTTTATGAATCTGTACTTGGATCTAGTTTTGGAAGATATGCATTATTGGCATCTATTTTTTTATTAATGAATAAACCTGTTCATTACTTAAATAAATCTGCTTATATTTTTAGATACCCAGAGATTTTATCTTTAATGAAAAAAAGCATTTGTACATCATTTATTCATGTCATACTTATTGTATTTACTTATTTTGGGGGAATTTCCTTATCAGTTAGAACTTTATCTATTAAAGCATTGATCATACCTGTGAATATGGTGATACTCATTATGCTTTTATGTTCTCTATTGTATCTATGCTTTATATTTATTCGAAATTATTCTATCATATGTACAGTATTTCTTTTATCCCTTGGGGTAATTGATATAGCTAGCAGTAATATTTTCTTTATTTATGCAATGCTTGAAAATTATAGATTTGAAACATTATGTTATTTACCAATCTGGTCTGAACATTATATGATCTGTTGGATCTGCATTCTATTTATAACTGTTATTTTATTGATTGCTACATTATATTTTTATGAAAAGAATGATAAGCTAAGAGGAAGATATCATGTTGAAGAAGAATAAATTGAATTTATTGATTTTGATTGCTCTTTGTATTCTATTGACAATTTTTAAACTTAAATATATTGATGAAATTACGATTGAAAGCAGTAATCCTGTAATGGCTAATATGCTTTTTTAT
>R17__coassemble_837_pt1 | contig 11129 bp, 7 predicted proteins | sample R17__metabat2_high_PE_012 | metagenome-assembled genome bin R17 | reverse complement strand
CTGGTACATATTCACCATAAGCATATGTATATCCATCGCTTGCAGTGTATGTATTAGTTACATCAAATGAATGTGCTGCATCATTGATCCATTGAGTATCATCTGTTAAGTCATATTCTTTAGTTGAAGTTAATACATCGAATTCACCGATCATACCACTTACTTCTAATACATAAGGATCACACCATTTATTAAATCCAGATGGTACATCATAACGGAATGGAGAACCTTCACTTGGAGAAATATACATTTCAACTGTGATCATTGTTCCTTCTTCATCGTCTACTTTATTACCATTTTCATCACTTAAGTATACATCTAATACAGTTCTTGCACTGCTTGCTGTATAAACAGAATAATCAGACCAATTAGTTGCTTCCTTAGATTCAGTTACTGCAAATGAATCTGCATCGATATCAGCTGCTTTAACTGCTTCTGGTAATTCAATAATTACTTTACTTACTGATGGTCCCCAATCTTCACCTTCGATTACTACTTGAGTTTGAGTTCCTTCTACATAGTTGTAAGTAACAAGTGTACCACGTACACCAGTATCAACAGAGATATATCCATCATTTGCTTGAGCTTCTGCTCTAACTAATTCAATTAATGTAACGTTATCGATTGGAGCTTCGTTTTCATTTAATGGTGTTAATGATTCAAATACACCACCAGCTAAAGTTCCACTATAGTTACTTGTACATACTTTATATTGTGGTGTAGTATCTTCCATATCTACAACTGTACCATCAGATAAAGTAATACTTTCAACTGTATAAGTATATTTCTTCTTAGAAGGTCCCTTACCAGATGATGAAGATGAAGAACTGCTTGTATCTTCAGTTGCTGTATAAGTAAATGTTAAACCAGACATTTCATTACCATAGTTACCTTCTTTTAAACCATTTAAGATCTGTTGTTTTAACTGTGCACCACTGATTTCATAAACATACCAATAGTTACAGAATGGGTTAATTGTATAGATGTTAGCTGCTGTAATAGTTCTAGTAGTTTCTCCATCTTCAATGTTAATACTTGTACGTAAACCACCGTTATTGTAGAATGCTGCAACAACACCATCATAGTTTTCTTGTGCCCATCTTAACATTAAACCAGTTACCCAGTTACCAGCGCTAGTAGCACCGTTATCACTTACAGAAGTCTTAGCATTGATACTAGTATCAATATATCCTAATTCTTCTTCCATATCATCTTTAACAGCTTCCCATGCTGCTTTAGATAATGCTAATACTTCAGGATCTAAGTTACCTTCAGCATTTGCTTCATATAAATATGAGTTATCAGCACCAGGTCCAGTTTTTACTACTTTAGTAGGATCATCAACTGTAACTGTTACTTCTTTAGTTTCATCATCAATTACGATATTTGCTGAGCAATATCCTTGAGCATAACATGCACTTTCAAGATAAGCTACACCACTATCAGCAATACCAGCAGAACCACTAGAAGCCTGATTATGACCACCAATAACTAAATCAACCTGGTCAGAATCCATCTTAGCTGCAATACCACTTGCTCCACCAAAAGCAACAACTACTGTTACATCTGGGTTTTCAGTTTCATTTACTTCTTCAATCTTAGCTTTTAAGTTATCTGTACTAGCATCAATTGTATAAGGTGCAATTCTTGTAGACATAACTTGTGAACTAAAGTCTGTGATATAACCGATTAAAGCTACTTTATATCCTGCTTTATCAACAATTACATAATCTTGTGCCCAATCAACACGATCAGTAGTTCCAGCATAATATAAGTTATAAGCTAATACTGGAGTATCAGGATCACCTGAGTAATCTCCAAAACTATAAGAAGCAATTGTTCCTTGATCATCACACTGTAAATGACGAGCGGCTGCATCCCAGTCAAATTCGTGGTTACCAATAGAAGTTGCATCATAATCCATAATATCAAACATTGCTCTCATGGCTGCCCCTTCAAGTAAGTTAGATACTGGAGTACCTTCATAGTTATTTCCTGCATTTAATAATAATACATCATCGTAATCATCTGATGCTCTTGCAGCATTTACCTGATTAGCTACATAAGCCATACGATATGTAAAAGTATCTTCATTCATTGAAGAAGTATCCATTAAATATCCATGGATATCAGTTGTTTCAAATACTTTAATTGTAGTAGTAGTACTTTCAGTAGTAGTTTCATCAGAAGCAGTTTCATCAGAAGCAGTTTCATCAGTAGTAGTTTCATCAGTAATAACTTCTTCTGTAGTAGTTTCTTCTGGAGTACCTTCATCTGCGTTTACTTTCTTTACAGTTAAAGATGTTGAAGCAATCATAGCAAAAGCTAATAAAAGCTTTGTAAAACTAGATAGTTTCTTTTTCATATGTTCCTCCTTTTCTTAGAAGATATAGTGCGTTTCTCATTCTATCTATTTGCAGTCTTTATAAATAGAATGAAAGGACTTCACTATTTCTCTTAGATAGACAAATTGTATAACTATTTAAAATAAATAGCTAGAAAAAATAACGATTTTTCACCTTTTTTTACATGAAAATACTAAAAAACAGTTGATTAAAAAACAATTATTTTGATTAAATCTAAATAGGTAATAAATTTAATACTGGCCCAATAACTCTGTCAATGACATTTTAAACATTTTATGTATGTCGTGAATTATTGCTTTTTAATGCTTAATAAAGTGATATAATAAAAAGTAAGAGGTGAACACAAAATGAAATGGTGGCAAAAGGAAGTCGTATATCAGATCTATCCAAAAAGCTTTTATGATACGAACCATGATGGGATCGGGGATATACGAGGAATTATTGAAAAGCTAGACTACTTACATGATCTAGGAGTAACGATGATCTGGATCTGTCCTGTATATGCATCTCCACAGGATGATAATGGGTATGATATTTCAGATTATTGTGATGTAGATCCAATGTATGGAACAATGGAGGATCTTGATGAACTGATTCAAAAGGGAAAGGAAAAGGGAATTAAATTAATTATGGATCTTGTTATTAACCATACATCGGATGAACATGAATGGTTTAAAAAGGCTTTATCTAATGATCCAAAATATAAAGACTATTATATCTTTAAACAAGGAAAAAACGGAGATCCTCCAACTAATTGGAGAAGTATCTTTGGGGGAAGTGTGTGGGAAAAGGTTGGAGATAATGAATTCTATTTACATACCTTCTCTAAAAAACAGCCTGATTTAAATTATGAAAACCCAGAATTAAGACAGGAAATTTATAATATGATCAATTTCTGGCTGGATAAGGGGATTGCAGGATTTAGAGTTGACGCTATTAATCATATTAAAAAGGATCAAAGATATCAGGATGGTGAAGTGGATGGTAAAGATGGTTTAAGTACTTGTTTTCCATTTCTACGCAATGTTGAAGGATTGGATGTTTATTTAGATATGATCAAAAAGAATACATTTGATTTACATGATTGTATGACAGTATCAGAAACAGCTGGTGCTGATTATGCTAGAATAGGTGAACTAATAGGAGAACATGGGGCATTCTCTATGATGTTTGATTTTACCTATACAAATATTGATATTGATAATGAAGACTATTTTAGAAAAAGAAACTGGAGCAGTGAAGAATTAAAACAGATGATCTTTACTTCTCAAGAGGAGATTCAAAAGGTTGGATGGTCAGGACCATTTATGGAAAATCATGATCAGCCTAGATCGATCAATAAGCTAATCAAGGATATAAACTATCATAACGCAATTGGGGCTAAAGCTCTAGGTACATTATATTTCTTCCTTAGAGGAACTCCATTTATCTATCAGGGACAGGAAATTGGAATGTTAAACTTTAATCGTAAATCTATTGATGAATTTGATGATCTTCAGGCAAGAAGTCAATATAATCGTTCTTTAGAAGAAGGCTTTACAGTTGAGCAGGCAATTCAATTCTTAAATGAAAGAAGTAGAGATAATGCAAGAGTCCCTATGGCATGGAATGATCAGTTATATGCTGGTTTTAGTGATACTCAGCCATGGTTAGCTAATGAAGATCATTATCAACAGATCAATGTAGAAAAGCAAATTCATGATCCATTATCAGTATTGAATTACTATAAACAGATGATCGATCTAAGAAAGAATCATGAAGAATTGATTGAGGGTTTATTTAAACCATTTGAAACTGATAATGATATTATCGGATATACAAGAGCAGACAAGTATCTAGTATTAGTCAATATGTCTTCTACTGTTAATAAGGTAGATACTCAACAATATAAAACAGTAGTATTAAATAATTATAATACCTTTGATGGAGATATGTTACCCTATCAGGCTGTCTTACTTACAAAATAAAGGAAGTGAAAACTTCCTTTATTTCTTGGATAGATAATAGATGTCTTCAAGCTTTATTCTTGAGCCATCCATTAAAATGATCTCTCGTGTATATTCATCTATCTTTTTAAAATTAGAGGTGGTAGTAAGGTATTTACCACCTTTTTTGGTGGAATCAGGAATAAAATGAATGATTTCTATAGAATCTCCTTTTGTTAATTCATGAATCTGTTGATCGATCAGAACTTTTTGTGAATCATCCAGTTCTCTTCTTTCTTCTGTTAATCGTTCTTTTTCAATTATCTTTTCTTTATGTCCAGTTAAGGCATCAAAAGGGGAAAACTGAGCAGAACGGTCATAGATCGACATTGGAGGATGGCGCTTAGATTTAATATAGGGCTGATTGATAATTGCACTATAATCATGGATATTTCTCATGCTTTATGTCCTCCTATTGATTCATTTCTTTGTATGGTAGTTGCTTCCTCTTCTAGATCTAAGCCTTTAATAATGGCGTTTTTTCCGTATTTATTTTTGATTTCTAAGGTAGCCTTCTGTAGTCTGTTTTCTTTTTCTAAAGCTTCTTTTTCTTTTTTATTTTCTTTTACATTTGTATAGCTGAATAGATCTAACTGTTGATGATATTCCTTATTGATTACTTTAGCTTCATCAATAATATCTGTAGCAGAGATATTTAGTCTTCGAATATTAAGCTTTTTATTGACTTTAACTTTATATCCCTTAAGTGCTTCCTGAATAAATAAAGTACCAGAAGAACTATAACGATCAAGATTTACTGTCCAATGGGCATGTTTAGGAATATTTCTACCATACCAGTCTGTAGTAATCTCTCCTTCATAGTCTTTATTATCGATATCATATCCAATTGTAATAACTAATTGATTGGTAACCATTTCCTTCTCTACTAGACTTAAAGCTAAACCATCTAGCATTTCCTTTAAAATAGTTTTAGCTTCATCATATGTATAAGGACGACTTAAAACCTGACCAGTACCTAGAGAGTTCCTTTCAGGCTTATAGGCTTTAATATCCTTAATGGTACATGGTTCTACACCCCATGCATGATCGATCAACAGCTCAGCATTGATTCCAAATTCTTTATACAGTAGATCTTCATTGTAATATTCTTTTTCACTTCCAATGGAACAATTCGCAATATCCCCCATTGTATATAAACCAAGCTTTTCTAGTCTTTTGGCATAGCCCTTGCCTACTCTCCAAAAATCAGTGATCGGTTTATGGTTCCATAAATATTTACGATACATTTTCTCATTTAATTGAGCAATTCTGACTCCATTTTCATCTGGCTGCATATGTTTAGCTACTATATCCATTGCTACCTTACATAAAAATAAATTAGTCCCGATCCCTGCAGTAGCAGTGATCCCAGTAGTGGCTAAGATATCATGAATGATCATCATTGCTAATTCTTTTGGAGTAGTAGAATAGGTATTTAAATAGCTAGTAACATCCATAAACACTTCATCTATTGAATAAACATGAATATCATCAGGAGAGATATACTTTAAATAGATCTCATGGATCTTTGTACTGATTTCTATATAATGAGCCATACGTGGTGGAGCAGCAATAAAGTCCAACTCTAAATTAGGATCTTCCTTTAATTCCTGATCATAAAAGGATTTACCAGTAAACTGATAAGATCTAGTATTCTTTAGTCTTTGATTATTGATCTCCTTCACTTTTTGTTCAACTTCAAAAAGCCTTGCTCTTCCCCCTATCCCATATTGCTTTAAGGAAGGAGAAACAGCTAAACAGATGGTTTTCTCACTTCTACTTCGATCTGCAACCACTAAATTAGTAGTTAGAGGATCCAATCCTCTATCTACACATTCTACTGAGGCATAAAATGACTTTAAATCTATTGCGATATAAATATGTTTATCCATCATTTTCACCTCCTTCTCCATTATAACAAAAAAAGAGAATTTCTTCTCTTTCTAATCCACAATTTTTTGCATCCATTTTCCATGCTTTAGATAATAGATTCCCCAAGAGGATTTAATAATATTTCCAGCACGTAATACAAGATATAAAACATAGGCAGGCCAATGTAAAACAAAGGCAGCAATATAGCCAAAAGGAATCGCAAATAACCAGGTTCCAAGTAATTCAATTCTTAATAGCTTTTTAGTATGTCCTCCACTCTTTATGACTCCATTACAGATAATAGAGTTATAGGCAATAAAGAAGGCTGCAATAGAAGCCATATAGCCCATCTGATGCGTTAATGTTTTTGTCGCCTCAGTGATATTATAGAATTGCATTAATATAGGAATTAATACCTGCACCATGATCGCACTAAATAAACCAAAGAAGAAGGTTGCCTTTAAGAAACGATCGCTATCTGCTTTTGCCTGATCAAAGTTATCATTTCCAAGAGAATTTCCAACCATGATCCCTGCTGCAGTACCAATTCCCCAACAGAAAACACTGGGAATCTGCCATGCCATATGGGTAATAGAGTTTGCACTTAAATAGCTATCCGAAATTCTTCCTGTGATCATAGTCTGAGCAGAAGTAGCTAAATTCGCTAAAATATCCATGATCAATAAAGGTAAAGTAATAGATACAAACTGTTTAAATAGCTTAAGATCGATCCTTGGATCAAAATCACTGATTCTAAAACATAAATTCTTTTCAATATAGAATAAATAAACAACAGAAACGATCAACTGTATAATTCTTGCAATCAAGGTTCCCACAGCTGCACCAGCAACTCCCATTGCTGGAGCACCTAAATGTCCAAAAATAAATACCCAGTTAAAGAATACATTTGAAAAACAGCTAAAGATCGAATTATATAGTCCTAGCTTAACAGAACGTACAGAACGTAACATAACTGTTATAGCTGTAGAAATACCGAATAAAGGAATAGAATACTTTAAATATTTTAAATAAGCTACCCCTGGCGCAATAACAGAATCTACATTTGTATAGATCCTTAAAATCTGAGATGGAAATAAAGCAGTGATCACAAAAAAGATCATACTAAATATAATAGCCAATGTAATCACAAAGGACATTAGCTTTTTAATTCTATCTAGATTCTTATTTCCATAATCCTGAGCTGAAATAATAGAAGCTCCAGCAGCCATAGCCATTACAAAAACAGAACATAGCCAGGTATAAGTTCCACTGATTGATACGGCAGAGATCGATGCCTCCCCCAAGGAACCAATCATAATATTATCAATCAGATTAACTGCTAGATCAATAACCTGCTGTAAACCTGCAGGTAAGGCTAAGGTAAATACCTCATGTATAAATTTCTGATTCTCTTTTTCCATTTTCTAACCCCCCGCAAAGAATTATAGTACAAATAATCAAGAATACTCGAAATTTTCATAAATTGTTAAAGAAAAAACTCTAAGATTTCTCTTAGAGTTAACATTTAATGATGTCCACCCATGTGTCCGCCACCCATGTGACCTCCACCCATATGTCCAGGTCCTCCCATCATTCCATGAGGATGTGGTCCAGGCCCATGCATTGGTCTTCTTCTTGGTCCATACATTGGATGATGATAATATCCATGATAGAAAGGTCCACCAAAGAAACCACCACCACTAAACATAAGAATTAATACAATTACTAAAATTAAATACATACTATATATTGCTGCTAGTAATATCTTAAGCAGCTCTCCTTTCTTTTTTGTTTACAAGACTATTATAGTATGTAGAGTATTTTGAATAAATGGCAGGAAAAGAAAGATAATCTAGTCTAATCCTCTAATTTAGAAAATAAAACTCAGTAGAGTGATCTACTGAGTTAACGGTCTGTGATCAGTTTGAATTTCTTCCATTTACCACTAAACATATATATAGCACAAGGTACACCAGTTCCATATGGAGCTAATGCAAAGCCTAGGATAAATCCATAGAATCCCATTCCCATTACAATACCGAATAGGTAGCTTAAACCGATTCTAAATACAAAACCATCTAATAAAGCAAATACAAGAGACATCTTTGCATTTCCAATACCTTGGATAAATCCATTGGTTCCTCTCATTAATACCATAGCTGGGAAGGAAACAACGATTGCTTTAACAAAGGTAGGAGCTAATTCAATAACCTCCTGATCTTCAGTAAACCATCCAAACATCTGTTTATTAAACATAAAGTATGCAATGGTAAAGATCATATAGAAGCCTGCTCCAAAGATCCATGCATTAATTGCAGTCTTAACAACTCGATCATGCTTTTTAGCTGCAAAGTTCTGACCTACCATAGCAGATACAGCAACTGAAATTCCCTGAGTAATTTTATTTACAATATCATCTAGTTTAATTCCAACTCCAAAGGTAGCAGAAGCATATACACCAATACCATTAACTAGTTTATTTACATACAACATAGAGATATTGATGGCAGCAGATTGGATCGCAAAAGGAATTCCAAGCTTACATAAATTACTAAAGATTGGCATATCCATCTTAAAGCTTTCAAGCTTAAAGTCAAAATGGAACATTTCTTTATTATGATAAAGATAGATAATAGAAGCAATAAATGAGAAAGCTTGACCTAAAATAGTAGCTAAAGCAGCCCCAAATACACTCATATTTAAATATTTAACGAATAAGATATCTAATACCAGATTCATTACAGATGCAATACTGATAAATACAAATGGATGCTTACTATCACCCATTCCTCTTAAAATAGCTGATACAAGATTATAACCATAAGTAAAGATAACCCCACTACCACATACTAATAAATAATCAAGAGCCATATCATAGGCTTCAACTGGTGTATCTAATAGATGTAATACCTGATTTCTAAATAATAAACAAAAAGCAGACATAATCAAGCTAAAACTGATAATAAATGTGAACAAAGTACCAATCGTTGCATTTAGTCTGTTTTCATGCTTTGCTCCAATTAATTGAGAAATATAAACCTGTCCTCCTGAACAGAAACCTAAGGCAACCATTGTAACAAAGGTAAATACCTGACTAGCTACATTGACTGCTGATAAACCATAACTACCGACTACCTGACCTACAACGATCATATCTACTAAAGAATAAGCAACCTGCAATGCATTACTTAACATAAATGGTACAGAGAATACAATTAAACTCTTCATGATTGGGCCAGTAGTAAAATCATTAATAATCTTTTTCTTTGCCATATGCTTTCCCCCTTTCTTTCCATTATAACAAACTCTTACATTATTTTCTATTTCTTGTTGAATTAAGTGGGTAGATTTTATAAAATAGTAAGGTAAGCGAGGAATAGAATATGAAAAGATATTATTTTATAGATTTTGATAGTGTAAAGGAATTAAATGCTAAGGAAGAAAACTTTGACTGTAAGTCTTATCTATATTTGTTTTACTATAATACAAATAATCCAAGAAGAATTGATTTAGACCATTTACAGTTATTTAATAGATATGCCAAGAAAACAGAATTTATCAAGGTACCAGATGAAAAGCATCTGTTAGGTAAATATCTATGTGCTAAGCTTGGTGAAATATTAGATGAAAAGAATGAATTTGTGATTATTACAGCTAAGGATAGCTATCATTCATTAGCTAAGTATTATCAGGAACAGGGATATCATGTAAGCTGTAAGGAAAACTTTAATAAGGAAGATAAACCTAAGAAAGAAGTAAAGAAAACAGAACCTAAGAAGGAAATCAAAAAGCCTGTAAAACCAGAAGTAAAGAAAGAAGCTAAATCAAAGGTAGAAGTAAAACCTGAAGTTCAAAAGGAAGAAAAGGTAGTTATTGAAAAGAAGGAAGAACCTATAATTCAAGAAGTAATACAACCTGTAGAAAAGAAGGAAGAACTTGTTTTAGAGGTGAAGGAAGCTCCTGTAGAAAAGAAGGAAGAAGTTAAGAATGAACCAGATAAAAAGCTGTATACCAGCCTATTCTTTGATATTCATAACCGTCTTGGTAGAACTGTTAATGCAAATGGGAATAAATATTCTGCCAGAGTTAAAAAGGATGCATCTAACTTAATTGTAGATACTTTAAAACAAGAACAGGATCTAAAGGTAGTATATGATAAGCTTCAGGAAAGATATCCTATTACCTATAAAGGAATCTATGAAATTGCACGTAAATGTGTTTTAAAATCTTTAAAGGATGTTTCGGATTACGTTGTAATTGAAGAAGCACCAGTAAAGGAAGAAACAACTACACCTGTTCAAGAAGTGGTAGAGGAAGGAATACCAGAAAAAGAAGAGGTTTTATCAATACAAGAGGAAACAACTACATCTGTTCAAGAAGTGGTAGAGGAAGCAATACCAGAAAAGGAAGAAGCATTAACAGTACAAGAGGAAACAACAACTCCTGTTCAAGAAGAAGTAGAGGAAGGAATACCAGAAAAAGAAGAAGTATTAGTACAGGAAGTTGAAGAATTACCAGTACAAGAAGAGGTTCCTGTAATAGCAGGAGATCCTATTCAGACTTATTTATTGAATAATACTGATGAGGAAACAGTAAAGACAGTTATGTCTATTATTGAAGATGGTAAACAACAACCAGCTAATAAACAAAAGAGCTATATCTATACTACTATGTCTAAAACCTTAGGACGTACAAAAGCCACAGATCTATATCGAGAAATCAAGAAAATGTTGTAGAAAGAGCTGTATAAGGATCAACTTATACAGCTTTTATAATCTTAAAAAAATATAAATAATTTAAGTAATTTCACTATTTTCAGACAATAACAAATAGGAGGTAATTATAATATGGGTTATAAAACAAACTACAAAGGACAGGATATTGAAATTGAGATGATGATTCTAAG
>R17__coassemble_809_pt1 | contig 11463 bp, 5 predicted proteins | sample R17__metabat2_high_PE_012 | metagenome-assembled genome bin R17 | reverse complement strand
AGGCATCACGGATTGCTACTAAGTGTCTTTGAGAACCAACTTTAGCGGCGATTGGGATAAATGTTTCTTCCATGAATTGCATAAAAAAATTTCCTCCCTAAATTAAGTTTTAAATTCTAGTCATCGCTCACAACTAGGAGTAAAACTACTCTATAAACATAATAACAAACTAAAATATTCTTGTCAAACGTTTTCATTAATTCTAACTATTAATCATCAAATTTTTACATAAAAAAAGCCACTCTTACGAGCAGCTTAATTTGTTTTATTATCGAATATTATTCAATAATTTGAGTAACTTGTCCAGAACCTACTGTACGTCCACCTTCACGGATAGAGAATTTTGTACCTTCATCTAATGCGATCTTATGGATTAATTCTACAGTAATTTCTACGTTGTCACCAGGCATAACCATTTCTACACCTTCTGGTAAATCGATAATACCAGTGATGTCAGTAGTTCTGAAATAGAACTGTGGTCTATAGTTTTTGAAGAAAGGAGTATGACGTCCACCTTCATCTTTTGATAATACGTAAACTTGACCTACGAATTTGTTATGAGGATGAATTGATCCTGGTTTAGCTAATACTTGACCACGTTGGATCTGATCACGGTTGATACCTCTTAATAATACACCGATGTTGTCACCAGATTGAGCGAAGTCTAATAATTTACGGAACATTTCGATACCAGTAGCTACAGTAGTTTGAGTATCTTTAATACCGATAATTTCTAGAGGGTCGTTTAACTTTAATACACCTTGTTCAACACGTCCAGTACCTACAGTACCACGTCCAGTGATTGTAAATACGTCTTCAACTGGCATTAAGAATGGTTTGTCATCATCACGAACTGGATCAGGAATAAATGAATCAACAGCATCCATTAATTCATCGATAGCTGGTGTCCACTTTGGATCACCTTGTAATGCTTGGTAAGCTGAACCACGGATGATTGGGCAGTTTTCGAATCCATATTCTTCAAGTAATTCAGTAACTTCCATTTCAACTAAGTCAATTAATTCATCGTCATCAACCATATCGCATTTATTTAAGAATACTACGATATAAGGAACACCTACCTGACGAGATAATAAGATGTGTTCACGAGTTTGTGGCATTGGTCCATCAGTAGCAGCTACTACTAAGATAGCACCATCCATTTGAGCTGCACCAGTGATCATGTTTTTGATGTAGTCAGCATGACCTGGACAGTCTACATGGGCATAGTGACGGTTAGCTGTTTCATATTCAACGTGAGCTGTATTAATAGTAATACCTCTTTCTTTTTCTTCTGGAGCAGAGTCAATTGCATTGTAATCCATTGCTTTTGCTTGTCCTCTTTCTGCTAAAACTTTAGTAATAGCAGCAGTTAATGTTGTTTTACCATGGTCAACGTGTCCGATTGTACCAATGTTAACATGTGTTTTAGAACGGTCAAATTTTTGTTTTGCCATTGTTAGTTTCCTCCTATTAAATTTTTAATTTTTACCAATATAATAATAAAGTAAATCCTTAGAAAAATCAATATCTAATTACTTTAAAATTATCCATTTCTCTTTTTGATGATTTCTTCTCTGATGCTCTTTGGTACAGCTTCATAACGATCAAATCTCATTGTATAGTTTCCACGACCTTGAGTGAATGAACGTAAGTCTGTTGCATAACCAAACATTTCAGAAAGTGGTACAGAAGCCTGAACAGTAATAGCATTACCTCTATCTTCTTGTCCTTCAATCATACCACGTCTTGAAGAAACATCTCCCATTACTGAACCTAAATATTCAGCAGGTGCAGTAACTTCAACAGCCATAATTGGTTCTAGAATCATAGGACCACACTTCTTACCAGCAGCTTTTAATGCCATAGAAGCAGCGATCTTATAAGCCATTTCTGATGAGTCAACATCATGGTAAGATCCATCAAATAATGTAGCTTTGATATCTAAGACAGGGTATCCAGCGATCATACCAGTTTGTAAAGCATCTTCAAGACCAACTTTTACAGAACCGATATATTCTCTTGGTACGGCCCCACCAACAACTGCATCAACGAATTCAAATCCTTTTCCAGGGTTTGGTTCGAATTTAATCCATACGTGACCATATTGTCCACGACCACCTGATTGTCTTACATACTTACCTTCGCAATCAGCAGCAGATGTAATAGTTTCTCTATAGGCAACCTGAGGAGCACCTACGTTAGCTTCTACACGGAATTCTCTCTTCATACGGTCAACGATTACGTCTAAGTGTAATTCACCCATACCAGCGATAATTGTATCACCAGTTTCTTCATCTGTCCAAGTTTTGAAAGTTGGATCTTCTTCAGCTAATTTTGCTAAAGCTAATCCCATCTTATCTTGGTCAGCTTTTGTTTTTGGTTCTACAGCTACTTGGATAACTGGTTCTGGGAATTCCATTGATTCAAGAATAACTGGATGATCTTCATCACAGATTGTATCACCGGTAGTTGTAGCTTTGAAACCTACAGCTGCAGCGATATCACCAGCATATACTTTATCAATTTCTTTACGAGTGTTTGCATGCATTTGAACGATACGTCCTAAACGTTCTTTTTTACCTTTAGTAGCGTTTAAAACATAAGATCCTGATTCAGCAGTTCCTGAATAAACACGGAAGAAAGTTAACTTACCTACGAATGGGTCAGTCATAACTTTGAATGCTAATGCTGCAAATGGTTCATCATCTGAAGCATGTTTATCAACTTCATTACCTTCTTCATCTGTACCCTTAATTGCAGGAATATCAGTTGGAGCTGGTAAATAATCAATAACTGCATCAAGCATTTGTTGTACACCTTTGTTCTTATATGCAGAACCACATAAAACTGGGAATACTTCAACTGCTAATACACCTTTTCTTAATGCTTTTTTGATATCTTCAATAGAAATTTCTTCACCTTCAAGATAAGCCATCATTAAATCATCGTCGAATCCAACAGCAGTTTCAACTAATTTTTCACGATATTCTTCAGCTTGATCACGTAAGTAATCAGGAATTTCTCTAATTTCTTCTACCATACCATGATCACCAGTATTGTAGATAGCTTTCATTGATAATAAATCAATTACACCTTCAAATTGGTCTTCAGCACCAATAGGTAATTGTAATGCTACACCTGTAACTCCTAATCTCTTAGTTAAAGATTCAAGAGACATAATGAAGTCAGCACCAGTAGCATCCATTTTGTTACAGAATACAATACGAGGAACACCATAAGTAGTTGCCTGTCTCCAAACTGTTTCAGTTTGAGGTTCAACACCTGCTTTAGCGTCTAAGATTGTAACTGCACCATCTAATACACGTAATGAACGTTCAACTTCAACTGTAAAGTCTACGTGACCTGGTGTATCGATAATGTTTAAACGATGACCTTTCCAGAATGCTGTAGTTGCAGCAGAAGTGATTGTGATACCACGTTCCTTTTCCTGTTCCATCCAGTCCATCTGTGAAGCACCTTCATGAGTTTCACCGATTTTATGAGTTCTACCTGTATAGAAAAGAACACGTTCAGTACATGTTGTTTTACCAGCATCGATGTGAGCCATGATACCGATATTACGAGTATGTTCTAGATCATATTCACGAGCCATAATAATCTCCTTTCACAAAATATTTTTTGTATATATAAATCTTTATTTGAATACTAGAAACGGAAATGAGCGAATGCTTTATTAGCTTCAGCCATTCTATGTACGTCTTCTTTCTTCTTTACTGAAGCACCTGTACCATTAGATGCATCAATGATTTCGTTTGCTAAACGATCAATCATAGTTTTTTCGTTTCTTAAACGAGAATAATTTACTAACCATCTTAATCCTAAAGTTTGACGTCTTTCAGGTGAAACTTCAACTGGAACTTGGTAGTTTGCACCACCAACACGTCTTGCCTTTAATTCTAAGACTGGCATAATGTTATTTAAAGCAGCATCAAAAACTTCCATTGCAGGTTTACCAGTTTTTGCTTCGACTTTTGCGAATGCTTCATAAAGGATGTTTTGTGCTACACCTTTTTTACCATCTAACATGATGTTGTTTACTAATTTAGTAACTAACTTTGAATTGTAGATTGGATCAGGTAATACATCTCTTTTAGCAATATGACCTTTTCTTGCCATTGTATTTTCCTCCTTCTTTCAAATTATTTATTAATTAAGCTTTATTTTTTAGGTTTTTTAGCTCCGTATAAAGAACGTCCTTGTTTACGATCCTTTACACCAGCACAGTCCATTGTACCTCTGATAATATGGTAACGAACCCCTGGTAAGTCCTTAACACGTCCACCACGAATTAATACAACGCTGTGTTCCTGTAAGTTATGTCCAATTCCAGGAATATAAGCTGTAACTTCCATACCGTTTGATAAACGTACACGGGCATATTTACGTAAAGCTGAGTTTGGTTTCTTAGGTGTCATTGTAGCAACACGGGTACAAACCCCACGTTTTTGTGGTGAAGAAGTCTTAGTTGGCTTCTTAGCTAATGAGTTATATCCTCTATTTAAAGCAGGTGATTTTGATTTTACTACTTTATCTTGACGTCCATTTTTTACTAATTGGTTAATAGTTGGCATTTTTGTTCTCCTTTCTTTTTAACTTATCGTGCTAATTTCTTGAACAACAATTCCAGGTGTTTCAACCAAAGGCGAAAACATCTGAGAAATTTAGCACCTCATGTATAATACAATATAAAATTACTAATGTCAACACAAAAAATAATAAAATTATAAAAAAATAGCCAGATCTCTCTGGCTATAATTTTATTCTTCTACTACTAGTTTAGCTAATTCTTCTTGTTGAAGTTTATATTCTTCTTCATATTTTTTGTTGATGTTTTCGTAATTTACCATTTCTTCCTGTTCAACTGGAATAATTTCTTTTACATCATCATATGCTTTTAAAGGACCTCTTAAACCAGTACCAGCTGGGATCAACTTACCGATGATAACATTTTCTTTTAATCCTACTAAGTGATCGATCTTACCCTTAATTGATGCATCAGTTAAGATTCTTGTAGTTTCCTGGAATGATGCAGCAGATAAGAATGATTCAGTTTCAAGAGAAGCCTTAGTAATACCTAATAATAATGGTCTACCTACAGCTGGACGTCTACCTTCTGCTAATGCTTCTTCATTTAGTAAAGTAAAGTTACTTACTGATACATGAGCACCAGGCATTGTCTTAGTATCTCCTGCTTCAACGATAGAAATCTTACGTAACATCTGTTTAATAATGATTTCGATATGTTTATCAGAAATACCGATACCTTGCATCTGGTATACTGCCTGTACTTCAGCTAAGATATAGTTTTCAACTGTATTTACATCAGCTACACTTAATAATTCTTTTGGATCAATAGAACCTTCTGTGATCTTATCACCAATGTTTACTTGATCTCCAACTTTAACGGTTAATTTTGCACCAATTGTTGTTAAATAGCTCTTAGTTTCTAAATCATTTTGTACAACAACTTCTGATTTTCCATCTTTTTCAGTGATTGATACGACTTCACCTTTGATTTCAGAAATCTTAGATTTAGCTTTTGGATTACGAGCTTCAAATAATTCTTGGATACGAGGTAACCCTTGAGTGATATCTGATCCACCGGCAACCCCACCATCATGGAATGTTCTCATTGTTAACTGAGTACCAGGTTCACCGATTGACTGAGCAGCCATAATACCTACAGCTTCACCTAATTCAACGCCTTCTCCTGTTGCTAAGTTACGACCATAACACTTTTGACATACACCACGTTTTGATGCACATCCTAATACCGAACGAATTTCGACTTCTTGGATTCCAGATTTTTCAACTTTAGAAGCCATTTCTTCATTTATTAATGTATCGCCTGCAACAAGAACTTCTCCTGTTTCAGGATCGATAATATCTCTTAATGAATAACGACCAATTAAACGGTCTTTTAAGGTAACACTTGGAGTACCGTCACCTTTATATAATGTCTTAACAATAAATCCTTTATCAGTTCCGCAGTCAGCTTCACTTACAATAACATCTTGAGCAACGTCTACTAAACGTCTTGTTAAGTAACCAGAGTCAGCTGTCTTTAAGGCTGTATCTGTAGAACCTTTTCTTGCACCATGTGTTGAAATGAAGAATTCTGATGCAGTTAAACCTTCACGGAATGAAGATTTGATTGGTAATTCGATTGTTTCCCCGTTAGGGTTAGCCATTAACCCACGCATACCTACTAACTGAGTGAAGTTTGAGATAGAACCACGGGCACCTGAATCTGACATGATGAAGATTGGATTTAATCGATCTGATTCGAATTGTTCAGCTACGACTTTCTGTACTTCATCCTTTGTATCTGTCCATAATTTAATTACTAATTTATGACGTTCGTCTTCTGTTAATTTACCCTTTGCATAATAGCGTTTAATATCTTCAAGTTCAGCATCTGATTTATCAAAGATATCATATTTCTTATGAGGGATCTGAATATCGTTTGCTGAAACTGTGATACCAGCAATAGTTGCATAATAGAAACCTTGATCCTTTAATTTATCAAGCATTACACTAGTTTCTGCCATCTTAGAAGTCTTAAACATTTCATCGATAATATTACCTAATGTTTTCTTACCAAATGGTTTAATTACTTCCTGTGCAGCAATATGTTCCTTGATATTAGTTCCCATTGGTACGAAGTATTTATCTGGTGTACCAGTTAAATTCTTTGGATCATTAACATATGGGAATTTACCATCAAAGATACTATTAAAGATTACTTTACCAACAGAAGTGATTAAATACATCTTATTCTGTTCTTCAGTAAATGTAACGTTATTTAATGAACTTGCTAGAATAGCAATACGAGTGTGTAAATGAACTGTTTTAGCGTTATAAGCTAATAAAACTTCATTAGGATCTTTAAATACGCTACCTTCACCAATAGCACCTGCTTTTTCAAATGTTAAATAGTAGTTACCTAATACCATGTCCTGTGCAGGAGTTACGATTGGTTTACCATCCTTAGGACCTAAGATGTTCTTAGAACCTAACATTAATTGTCTAGCTTCCTGAATTGCTTCTGGAGAAAGTGGAACGTGTACTGCCATCTGGTCACCATCGAAGTCGGCATTGAATGCAGGACATACTAATGGATGAAGACGGATAGCTCTACCTTCAACAAGCTTAGGTTCAAATGCCTGAATACCTAATCTATGTAAAGTAGGGGCACGGTTTAATAAAACTGGATGTTCTTTGATAACTTCTTCAACAATTGGCCAAATTTTATCATCCATCTTTTCTACTAAACGTTCAGCAGCTTTGATATTTGTAGCAATTTCTTTTTTAGTTAGTCCACAGATTACATGTGGTTTGAATAAATTTAATGCCATTTCTCTTGGAATACCACATTGGTACATCTTAAGATCTGGTCCAACAGCGATTACTGAACGTCCTGAGTAGTCAACACGTTTTCCTAATAAGTTCTGTCTGAAACGACCTTGTTTACCTTTTAATCCATGAGATAATGATTTTAATGGTCTATTTCCACTACCAGTAACTGGTTTTGAACGACGTCCATTATCAATTAAGGCATCAACAGCTTCCTGTAACATTCTCTTTTCATTTTGAACGATAATAGAAGGTGTTTCTAATTCTAATAATTTCTTTAAACGATTATTACGAGTAATTACACGACGATATAAATCGTTTAAATCACTACTAGCAAATCTACCACCGTCTAATTGTAACATAGGTCTTAGATCTGGTGGAATAACTGGTAAAACATCTAAGATCATCCATTCTGGTTCATTGTCAGAATTACGGAAGGCTTCAATAGCATCTAGACGTTTTAAAAGCTTAGTACGATTTTGTCCAGCAGCTTCTTTTAAATCTTTCATTACCTTATCATATTCATCATCAAGGTCTACCTTCTGTAATAAGATTTTTACAGCTTCAGCACCAATTTTTGCTTCAAATTGATCATGGAACTTCATCTTCATTTGACGGTAGTCTCTTTCAGATAATACTTGTTTATATTCTAGAGGAGTATTTCCTTTATCAACAACAACATAAGATACGAAATAGATAATTTCTTCTAGCTGTTTTGCTGACATATCAAGGATTAATCCCATTCTTGAAGGAACACCTTTTAAGTACCAGATATGAGCAACTGGTGCTGCTAATTCGATATGTCCCATTCTTTCTCTTCTTACAGAAGATTTAGTAACTTCAACACCACACTTATCACAGATAATTCCCTGATGTTTAATTTTCTTATATTTACCACAGCTACATTCCCAATCCTTAGAAGGACCGAAAATTCTTTCACAGAATAAACCGTCCTTTTCAGGTTTTTGTGAACGATAGTTGATTGTTTCAGGCTTTTTAACTTCGCCATAAGACCATTCACGAATCTTATCAGGAGAAGCTAATCCTATTTGAATTGCTGAAAAATTGTTAATATCTACATTATGTTCTGCCATAGGTACTGCCTCCTTAATCTTCTAAATCATAATCCTGATCTAGAGAACCATCTTCAAAAGAATCATCATCATATTCATCTTCTAAAGAATCTTCATCTAAACCAGTTTCTAATGTATCATCATCATAGTCGTCAAGGTCATCTTCATCATCATCATCTTCTTCAGTGATTGTAACTACACGATTTGATAATCTTTCATCATCTTTATGGATAGGGAACTTACGTTCTTCTTCTTCGATCTTTCTTAGGTCAATTTCATTATTGTTTTCATCTAATAGACGAACATCTAATGCTAATGCCTGTAATTCCTTCTTTAATACACGGAAGGCTTCTGGTAAACCTGGTTTTGGTAAATCTTGTCCCTTAACAATTGCTTCATAAGTCTTAACACGTCCTACAACGTCATCTGACTTAACAGTTAAGATTTCTCTTAATGTATAAGCAGCACCGTAAGCTTCAAGTGCCCAAATTTCCATTTCCCCAAATCTTTGTCCACCATTTTGTGCTTTACCACCTAAAGGCTGTTGAGTAACTAAAGCATATGGACCAACTGAACGAGCATGTAACTTATCATCAACCATGTGAGCTAATTTGATCATATACATAACTCCAACAGAAATCTTGTTGTCAAATACTTCACCAGTACGACCAGAAATTACTGTCTGTTTTCCATCAAGCATCTTGATCTTTTCACCATTTTCATCAAGGATATAGTTTCCATGATCATCCATCTTATAGTTATACATTCCAACTTCATCCATTAAGTTTTCTAAGTCTGTATTAGTTAAACCATCAAAAGCTGGAGTAGCAAAATAGCAACCTAACTGTTTAGCTACATAACCTAAGTGTAATTCCAATACCTGTCCGATATTCATACGAGAAGGAACCCCTAATGGGTTTAACATGATATCTAATGGTGTACCATCAACTAAATGTGGCATATCTTCGATTGGTAAAATTCTTGAAATAACCCCTTTATTACCATGTCTACCTGACATCTTATCACCTTCAGAAATCTTACGTTTTTGAACGATATAAACTTTGATTTCTTTGATAACACCAGGATTTAAGTTATCAGCCCCATCTTCTCTTGAATATACATGAACTTCATGAACAATACCTGCACCACCATGAGGTACACGTAATGAGTTATCTTTAACTTCTCTAGATTTTTCACCAAAGATAGCTAATAATAATTTTTCTTCTGCAGATAATTCTGCTTGTCCCTTAGGAGTTACTTTACCTACTAAGATATCTCCTTCTTTTACTTCAGCACCAATACGAATAATACCGTTTGAATCAAGGTTTTTCTTAGCTTCTTCACCAACGCTAGGAATATCTCTTGTAATTTCTTCAGGACCTAATTTTGTATCTCTACATTCAATTGAATATTCTTCAATATGAATAGAAGTATAAACATCTTCTTTAACTAATCTTTCTGACATGATAACGGCATCTTCATAGTTATATCCGTTCCAAGTCATGAATCCAACTAATACGTTTTGACCTAATGCTAAGTCACCTTTTTCCATAGCTGGACCATCACCGATTACATCGCCTTTTTTAACTTGATCTCCAACTTCAACATTTGGATGTTGATGGATACAAGAACCAGCGTTTGATGATTTGAATTTTAATAATCTATAGCTCTTAGGACCATTTGCACCTTCGACAATGATCTTCTTAGCATCTACATAAGTAACAATACCATCTTCTTTAGCAACTACTGCACTTCCTGAGTCTCTAGCTGCCTGATGTTCCATACCAGTTCCTACAAAAGGAGCATGTGGATTTAATAGAGGTACAGCCTGACGTTGCATGTTGGCACCCATTAACGCACGAGTAGCATCGTCGTGTTCTAGGAATGGGATACATGAAGTTGCAACAGAAACGATTTGTTTTGGAGAAACGTCGATAAAATCAACATCTTCCTTATTTGCCATAATATTTTCACCTAAATGACGAGCGATAACCTGTTCATCTAGGATTGTACCATTTTCATCTGTTTGTACATTTGCCTGAGCGATAATATAGTTCTTTTCAACATCTGCTGTTAAATAACGTACATCATTTTCATCAATTACACAGTTGTTAACTTTACGATATGGTGTTTCGATAAATCCATATTTATTAACTTTTGCATATGAAGCTAATGTAGTAATTAAACCGATGTTTGGACCTTCAGGAGTTTCAATTGGACAAATACGTCCGTAGTGTGATGTATGTACGTCACGTACTTCATATCCTGCACGATCTCTTGATAAACCACCTGGACCTAAAGCAGATAAACGACGTTTATTTGTTAATTCGGCTAATGGATTTTCCTGGTCCATGAATTGTGATAATTGGCTGCTTGAGAAGAATTCTTTAATAGCTCCAGATAATAACTTAGCATTAGTTAATGATTGTGGAGTTGCTGATTCTAACTCAGTAGTTGACATCTTTTCCTTTACTTTACGTTCAACTCTTGATAAACCAATTCTGAATTGGTTTTGAACTAATTCACCTACAGTACGTACACGTCTGTTACCTAAATGGTCGATATCATCTAATAATCCTAAAGTTTTCATACGTTTAATACGATCATCAACAGGAATACTCATTGCATTATAGATATCAACTAAGTTTAACATATATGAATATGCTGATAACATATCAGAAATTGTAATATATTTACAATCTAATGATAAGTCAGTAGCAATTACACGCATTTTGATTTTTTTAGCTTCATCAGCATATACATCTAATGTCTGAATTACACTATTTGAATCCATTTTTGGATTTGTAGCAATAGTCTTTCTATGAGCTCCAGCTAAGAAAACAGGTCTTAAAATTTCAATCTGTTCATCTTTAATTAAAGTTCCTTCAGGTAAAACTACGTTACCATCAACATCAATAACATCTTCTGCTAAGATACGACCATTGATACGATCTAATAAGCTTAATTTCTTTCCAATTTTGAAACGACCAGCACCAGCTAAATCATATCT
>R17__coassemble_798_pt1 | contig 11586 bp, 11 predicted proteins | sample R17__metabat2_high_PE_012 | metagenome-assembled genome bin R17 | reverse complement strand
CATACCTTAGATACCCATAAACCACTGTTTCCTAATCTTACGTATTCCATATTTTATTTCCTCCTTATTTCTTAATTACATTATAGCTTCTATATATAAAATAATCTAATTAATAACATTTATAATTAATAAAATATATTTATATAATAGAACTCTATTCTTTTTTGATTTACAAAAAAAGAACTGTTATTTCTAACAGTTCCTTGTTTTAACCAATAATTTGTTTCTTAACTTCTTCTAGATCATATTCTCCCTGATGTGATGTAAAGACTGGATCAAATCCATCTTTTTCATCGTATCTAGGAATTAAATGAATATGGAAATGTAAAACACTTTGTCCTGCTGCTTCACCAGCATTTGATAAAATATTTACACCCTTTGCGTTAAGATTAGTTTTCATTTGATTTGCTAATTTCTTAGCTACTAAGAACATATGAGTTAATACCTGATCATCACATTCTAGCATATTTTCATAATGATCTTTGCAAACAACTAAAGTATGTCCTTTTGTTGACTGAGATAAATCTAAGAAAGCTAAACAGATTTCATCTTCATATACTACTGAACCTGGGATCTCATGATTAGCGATCTTACAGAAAATACAGTTTTCCATTTAATTATTCTCCATCATCACTACTTAAATATTCTTCAGAGATTTCATCAATTCCATCTTTTAGAGTTGATTCATAAACTGTGAAGTTATATTTCTTTAAGTAATAACATTCAACATCGATTACAAAGTCTTCATTATCTGCAAAAGCTGAATCAATATCATCAGCAGCATTTGATAGATCTTTGCTTACTACCTGAATGACTGCATATGTTCCATCACTTAATGCAATTGGAACACCATACATTGCTTCAGTTGTAAATGCACATGCATTAGAAGCTACATTAGAATCAATTGCATCACCATCATAGATGGTAGAGATCAATGTTGTATCAGTAGGAGTTGCTTCATAGGAAGCAGCGCAGTCTTCAAATGACATAGTACCTTCATCGATAGCACTGATTGCCTTCATAGCATCACTTTCAGTTTCAGTAGTGAAATAACGAACATAAACAAATCCGTATTCAGCAACTAAATCATCGAAGTTATCGTCGATATATTTGTATAATAATTCCTGTTGTAATTGAGAAGGTCTGATTACCTGGTTAGCATAATCATCAACTGATTCATAACCTAATGTAGTAGTTACATAATCTTCAAATGTATTATCTTCAGAGAAGTAACTTTCATAGCTAGCTAAAGTAGATTGAACTCTTTCATCTACTGCACTTTGATCAGTGATTTCAACATCAGCGATTGCCTGTAATGCTTCATTTAAAATCTGGTCTGGACCATATTGTGATAATAATGTTTCAAATACATTCTGTTTAGTAATTTCAATACCATCGATTGTAATTACTGTTTTATCATCAGAAATCTTTGTATCGATTCCAGATGTTGTTGAGCTTCCTGAACATCCAGCTAATAATAAAGCGGATGCTGCTAAAATTGTTAATTTTTTCATATCCCTTTACCTCTTAACTTTCTCTTGAAGATTCTCTAGCTTCTAACATACTTTCGATATAAGCTTTAAGATTTGTTTCGATTGTTTCATCATTATAAGTAATATCATATGAATCAAATACTACATATTCTAAATAAGAATCATAGAAATCACTTGATCCCCAGTTTCTAATTACTGAATCAGGGTTATTTAGTTCTTCCTTTAGATCTTCTTTTGAAACATCTTCGATATACATAAAATGATATCCATAAGTTGTTTTGAATGGTTCAGAAATTGTACCTGGTTCTAATGTATTCATCATATCCATAAATTCATCAACAAAGCTTGATGAGTTACCACATACACCTAAATATCCACCATCTTCGGCAGTAGAGTCATCAGAATAATCTTTAGCAGTTTCCTGGAAGTCTTTTCCTAAATTTAATAATTCTTGAATTTCTTCAACCTTTGCCCATTCTTCTTCAGTTGGGTTATCAGAATCTTCCATAGAAACTAAGATATGATAGACTTTCTTTGGTGCTTCAACTTCATAGTAATCTTCAAAGATTTCATCATAGTGAGCTTCTAAATAATCATTTAAGAAGTCTTCGATTTGCAGATATTCCAGATAGCTTTCATAATATTCATCTAAAGTATTATATCCATAATAAGAAATCTGATATAATAAATAAGATTCATATCCATTGTCGATATAGCTTTGATATGTTTCCTTTAATGTGTCTAATTCAGCCTGCATATCATCATTTACTGGGTTGTATTTATTTACTAAAGCCATTAAAGCTTCGTCATAAATTACATTTGTAGCATTGCTGGTATTGATGATTGAATCATAGAAATCATCAGCAGTAAAGTTTTTACCATCAACAGAAGCTAATACATATTGACCATCAACTTCTTTACCACCAGTTGAGCTACTGCTTGATGAACAACCAGTTAATGTTAAACCAGCAGCTAAAGCAGCACAAACGATTTTTTTTGCGTTCATAGTATCCTCCTTATAAAATCCACTACATTATATCCTTTTTGAAACATATTTTCAACTAATTAACTCACCAATCATGAATTTAATGCACGTTTAAATTGAAAAACTGTATATTTGATTTATAATATTCTTTGATACATTTAGATTGAATTTACCATAGAATTATTATATAATAATATGGCTTATGTAGAGTATTTATATATAAACAAATTTAGAAAGGGGAGACAATCGATGTCAACTTTAGAAATAAAAGATTTACACGTTAGTGTAGGAGAAAAAGAAATTTTAAAGGGAGTCAACTTAACTGTTAATACTGGTGAGATCCATGCCATTATGGGACCAAATGGAAATGGTAAATCAACTTTATTATCTAGTATTATGGGACATCCAAAGTATGTTGTAACTTCTGGTTCAATTACTTTAGATGGTAAGGATGTATTAGCAATGAGCGTTGATGAAAGAGCACGTGCTGGTTTATTCTTAGCTATGCAGTATCCACAGGAAATTCCTGGAGTTACAAACTCTGATTTCTTAAAGGCTGCTATGAACTCAAGATTAGAAAAGCCAATTTCTTTACTTCGCTTTATCAGAGCGATGGATCGTAATATCGAAGAACTTGAAATGGATCCAAATCTTGCTCATCGTTATTTAAATGAAGGCTTCTCAGGAGGAGAAAAGAAGAGAAACGAAATTCTTCAGATGAAGCTTTTAAAACCATCAATTGCTATGCTGGATGAAATTGATTCGGGTCTAGATGTAGATGCCTTAAGAATTGTTTCTAATGCTATTAATTCAATGAAATCTGATAGCTTTGGATGCATTATGGTTTCTCACTATGAAAGATTATTTGAATTAGTCCCACCAACTCATGTACATGTCTTAGTAGCTGGTAAAATCGTTTTAGACGGTGGTTATGAAGTCGTAGAAAAGATCGACCAGGAAGGATATGATTGGGTTAAAGAATTAGGATATGAAATCGAATCAGAAGAAGGACCAAAGAAACCTATCCTATTAGAAAATTGTGCTAAAAAAGTAACAAAGTAGCAGGATGCAATTATGGATACAAGAAAATTTGAAGGAATAGAAAATTATATCTATATCAAAGACCAAACATTAGTTGAAAAAAACGTAGAACACGTTGAAATGATCAACAATACTTTGGTTTTCCATGCAGATTTCTCTGGTACAGTTCAAGTGGTTCATGAATTGACCAGTAATAAAGTAGAAATTGGATATGATTTTGAGGATAATTGTCATTTGAATTTAATCGAGGTTCATAGCACAAAGGAACCTTGTACATTAAACCGTACATTTAATTTTAGAGATTATGCTAATGTAGCGATCTTTACATTAAATGACTGTGATGCTGCTTTAGTGATCAAGGATCATGGCAGCTTAAGTGAAGGAGCAGAAATTGAATGTGCATATGGTGAGCTTTCTATTACTGATGTAGAAGCTGATTTAACCTATGACTTAAATGCAGAGGGAGCAAAGATCTATGTACGTAATGCAGTTCTTTCTTCTATGCAAAAGAAGAAGCATTTAGCTGTAACCTTTAACCATAACGCAAAAAATACGTATGGACAAATGGATAACTATGGAGTAGTAAAGGATGAAAGTACTTTATACTTTGATGGAATCGGTAGAATTAGACGTGGTAACAGTGGTTCTGCTACTCATCAGACAAGTAAGATCATGGTATTTGATCCTAACTGTAAGGCTGAGGCTAATCCATATTTATATATTGATGAATATGATGTTGCTGCTTCCCATGCTGCGGCAGTAGGAAAGATGGATGAAGAACATTTATTCTATCTTCAATCAAGAGGTTTATCTCGTAATCAGTCAATGAAATTGATCACTTATGGTTATTTAATGCCATGTGTAGATGTTATTGATAATGAAGCAGTTAAAGAAGCATTCGCAAATATCTTAGAAGAGAGAATGGGTGATTAAGGTGTTCAATGTTGAAGAAATCAGAAAAGATTTTCCTATTTTAAAAAATAAACAGATGCACGGTCATCCAATGGTATACCTTGATAGTGGGGCAACCACTTTAAAGCCTCAGTGTGTCATTGATGCTGTATGTGATTATCTATCTAATTATAGTGGAAATGCACATCGTGGAGATTATGATCTAAGCGCTGAAGTTGATTCAGCTTTTGAAGGAGCTAGAGTAAAAATTCAAAAATTCCTGAATGCCAAGGATCCACGAGAAATCGTATTTACCTCAGGAAGTACTGAAGCTTTAAACCTGGCGATCCTAGGCTTTGCTAGAACACATCTAAAAGAAGGGGATGAAGTATTGATCAGCTATGCTGAACATGCTAGTAATATCCTTCCTTGGTTTGAACTGGCAAAGGAAATGAATATAACAGTAAAATATATTGATCTAACAGATGAAGGTAGAATTACTGTTGAAAATGTTGAAAAAGCAATTACAGATAAAACTAAATTTATCTCTCTGGCAATGGTTACCAATGTTTTAGGTTATGAAGTACCAATTGGAGAAATCGCTAAATTAGCTCATTCTAAAGGAATCTATGTGATCTGTGATGGGGCACAATCAGTACCTCATATGAAAACAGATGTACAGGCTTTAGATGTAGACTTTTTAGGATTCTCTGGTCATAAGATGTGTGGGCCAACAGGAATTGGGGTATTATATGGTAAATATGATTTATTGGTTGAAACAACTCCAATTCGTTTTGGAGGAGGAAGTAATGCAAGATTTAATTCTTGTGGGATCGTTACTTTAAAGAATCCTCCTTATAAGTTTGAAGCTGGTACACCTAATATTGAAGGTGCCATCGGATTAGGAGCTGCAGTTGATTACCTGAATAAAATTGGAATGGATGAGATCCATGCCTATGAACAGAGTTTAAGAAAATATGCAGTTGAACAATTATCACAATTAGATAATGTTACGATCTACAATGCAAGCAGTGAAGGTGGACCTATCGCCTTTAATATTAATGATGTATTCTCACAGGATGGGGCATCCCTATTAAATACACATGGTATAGCCGTCAGAGCTGGTCAGCATTGTGCAAAAATATTAGATAACTTTTTAAATGTCACAAATACATTACGTGTTTCCTTGTATTTCTATAATACAAAGGAAGAAATTGATGTGTTAGTTGAAGCCTGTAAGAAAGGAGATGACTTCTTAGATGCCTTCTTTGAATGATGAAAATGCAATCTTAAAACAGATCATTATGGATCATTATAAATATCCTAGAAACCATCAGTTAACAGATGATCCTCGTTATAAGAGCTGCAATATGGATAGTGAAACATGTATTGACAATATTAATATTCAGGCATTGATTGAAAATAATAAAATTGAAGATATTCGTTTTGATGGAGAAGCCTGTGCAATTTGTACTTCTTCTACTTCTATTATGACTGAATTATTAAGCGGTAAATCATTAGATGAAGCAAAAGAAATCATTGATAACTACTTCAATATGATCTATGAAAAGGATTATGATGAAGATTTATTAGAAGATGCAATAGCTTTTAAAAATACTCATAAACAAGCCAATCGTATTAAATGTGCAACCCTTGGATGGTCCGGTATTTCAAAGCTGATTGAAGAAAGTGAGGAATAATCATGGCTATAGATGAAAATAAACGTACTTCAATCAATGCATTAAATGCTTTACCAGAAGATTATGATTTTCAGGATGAAGATACTTCTGTATTTAAAACTCCTAAAGGTTTAAATGAAGAGATCGTTAGAGAAATCTCTACGATCAAAGGGGAACCTGAATGGATGCTGGAATATCGATTAAAATCCTTAAAATGCTTCTTAGAAAAGCCAATGCCTACATGGGGTGTTGATTTAAGTAAAATGGATTTTGATGATTATATTTACTATAATCGTCCTGCTGATAACAAAACAGATAACTGGGAAGAGGTTCCTGAAACAATCAAGAATACCTTTAATCGTTTAGGTATTCCTGAGGCAGAACAAAAGTTCTTGGCTGGTGCTTCAGCTCAGTATGAATCAGAGGTTGTATATCATAATATGTTAAAGGAAGTAAAGGAAAAAGGAGTTATTTTCTTAGATATCGATAGTGGTTTAAGAGAATATCCTGAAATCTTTAAAAAGTATTTTGATACTGTTATTCCTTATAATGATAACAAGTTCTCTGCTTTAAATGGTGCTGTATGGTCAGGTGGATCATTTATCTATGTACCACCAGGAGTTAAGCTTGAAAAACCATTACAGTCTTATTTCAGAATTAATTCTGAAAGAATGGCTCAGTTTGAAAGAACCTTGATCATTGTAGATAAGGGCTCAGATATTCACTATGTTGAAGGATGTACTGCTCCATCTTATTCAAAGGATTCTTTACATGCTGGGGTTGTTGAAATCGTGGTTATGGAAGGGGCTAAATGCCGTTATACAACGATTCAGAACTGGTCAAAGAATATTTATAACCTGGTAACTCAAAGAGCCATGGTTTATGCAAATGGTCAGATGGAATGGGTAGATGGAAATATTGGTTCCCTTGTTACCATGAAATATCCAACCTGTATTTTAGCAGGTGAAGGAGCCAAGGGTAATTGTATTACTATCGCTGTAGGGGATGGTACTCAGATCATTGACTCAGGAAGTAAAATGATTCATTTAGCACCAAATACTTCTAGTCAGATCGTCTCTAAATCAATTTCTAAAAACGGTGGTAAAACAAACTATCGTGGTTTAGTTAGACATAACAAGAATGCAATCAATGCTAAGAGTAAGGTAGAATGTGATACCTTGATCCTTGATCCTATTTCTACAAGTGATACTGTACCAACTAATTTATCCTTAAATGCTGATTCGATCATTGAACATGAAGCAACGGTATCAAAGGTTTCAGAAGATCAGTTATTCTATTTAATGTCTCGTGGATTAACTAAACAGCAGGCTACAGAAATGATCGTTATGGGATTTATTGAACCATTCTCAAGAGAATTACCTATGGAATATGCTGTTGAATTAAATCAGTTAATTAAATTAGATATGGATGGAAGCATTGGATAAAAGTGCTATTCGTAAGGATGTAAGAAGGAAAAGAAAACAAATGAAGGAAGAGGATTTTAACAGTCTATCTGCTAAGATCTATTCCTATCTATTCTCTCCTTCTTTTCTTTTACCTGAATGTATCGGTATTTATGTTTCTTATAAGCATGAAGTAGATACAATTGCCATTATTCAACAGCTGCTTAATTTACATAAACGTGTATTTGTACCTAAGATCATCTCTCCTAGACAGATGGATTTTATCGAGATCTTTTCTCTAAATGATTTAAAAGAAAATGCGATGGGGATCAAAGAACCTTGCTGTGGTCAAAAAGTAGATCCCTGCATTATTGAAATGATGATCACCCCATTGATCGCCTATAATCTAAAAAAAGATAGAATAGGGCAGGGGGGAGGCTTTTATGATACCCTGTTTGCCCATTATCAGGGCTTAAAGGTAGGTTTAGCCTTCAGTTTCCAACAGTATATTTTTGAGGTGGAAGAACATGATCAAGGGTTAGATATGATCATTACAGATACAGGAATTATCTAATAGGCCTATTGCAGGCCTTTTTATCTGTTTTTGAAAAATATGTAAATAACTTGTTTATTTAAGAGAAATGTCTATAATAAAGGCTGGTGATTAAAAATGAAAACGAAAAGTTTATTGAAAAATACATTGATTTTAGGAATTGGAATGGTACTTCCAAAGCTGATCAATCTGCTTACTATGTCTGTCTATACAAGATATGTTAATGCAGGAGAGTTTGGTACTTTAACCTATGTAACAACCGTAATTTTATCCTTACTGGTTCCTATTATCACATTACAACTGGAAAATGCAACCTTTAGATTTTTAATAGATACTGATAAATTTGAAAATCAGTCTCAATATGTAACATCTGCATTTGTAGTGATCTCTCTAATGACGCTTCCTACTATGCTTATTGCTTATTTTGTACCTATTGGAAGTGTATTTAGTGCCTGGTATTATCATTTGATCGTTGCCATGTATGTTGGCGTACAGACCTATGTATTATTCTTCAGACAGACTGCTCGTGGGTTTGGTAATAATGCGGCTTATTCTACAAGTGCTGTTATTTCCGTTATCAGCAACTTTGTGATCATGGTTGTCTCTATGGCTGTCTTTAATCTAGGTTCTTTAGGTTATTTCTTAAGCTTATTATTTGCAGATGTATTTAGTATTATCTATCTGTTATTTAGAATGAATTATTTTAAATATATTAAGCTGAAGTATTTTGATTTAAAAGAATTAAAGAAGATGCTGAAATACTCATTGCCTTTAATTCCTAATACAATTTCATGGTTTATTATTAACTTTTTTGACCAGACGATCGTTATGTTCCTGTTAGGTGATGTAGCTAATGGTTTATTAGGAACAGCGCATAAGATCCCTAATATGTTCAATACCGTTTATCAGGCCTTTAATTTAGCTTGGACAGAACATGCATCAAGAAATATTAATGAAAAGAATCTTGATAGCTATTATACACAGATGTTTAATACAATGCTTAGATTGCTATGTGGGGCTGCTATTGGATTAATTGCTTTTTCTCCATTAGTATTCAAGATCCTGGTAAGCAATCCTGAATATTTTGACGCTTTAGACTTAATGCCTATGTTTGTTTTAGCGACCTTCTTATCATGCTTCTCATCTTTTTTAGGATCGATCTATGTAGCATGTAAAGCAAGTAAAAAGGTAGGAAGCTCATCTGTAGCTGCAGCTACGATCAATATTGTAGTACATCTATTAACGATCAATACGATTGGTTTATATGCTGCTGGTTTTTCTTCAATCGTAGCTTTCTTAGTTATTACGATCTATCGTGCAATTGATATTAATAAGCATTTCTACCATATTGACTACAATATGCGCTTAATTGGTTTATGTGTGATATTATTTGCTATCACAATGGGATTGACCTATGTAGATGGTACGATTCCTATGTTATGTAATATGGCATTTGCAACAGTAATGGCCTACCTGTTAAATAGAGACATGGTAAAGGTGATCTTTAAAATGGTCATGACTAAACTAAAACCTCAAGCTTAGCTTGAAGTTTTTTTTGATTATGTTACAATGTCAAGGAAAGGATGATTTTATGCAGCAGATTATTAAGGAAATCAATAATCATATTGATGTCAGAAAAAATACCGTAAAATTAAAGAAAATAATTCAGGAACACCCTGAGATCAAGTTAAATATAGATTTATGCAGAAAGCTTTTAAATGATGAAGACTGGAAGGTTAGAAAAAATACCTGCAGTATTATTGCTTTAAGCTATGATGAGATGTATTGTGATCTTCTATTTGATCAGTATTCTAAGGAAAACAATTATATAGTAAAGGTAGAAATGATCGAGACCTTATCTATGTATTCATATAATCTGATAGGGGAACGTTTTGAAATGATCCTTGCTAATTTATTAAAGCTTAAGGATGAAAACAATGATCGTCATATTCAGACTATGATCAGTACGATCGTTACCACAAAAGCTAAGGCAGGAAAAATAGCACAGCCTGTATTCACTGATTTAAAGAAGGATACAAGCGTTGTTTTAACCTGTTTAGAGTGTAATCAGGATCTACTGTTTAATCGTGTGATAGAGCCTAAAAAACGCGTTAATTTAGGGGTCATGGTTAAAATCAATGAAATGAGACAGATCGCTAAATATAGAGATTATGAAGAAGCTTTATTCTTGCTGACTAATTTTAAGGATGTTCCATTTGAATATGAAGCTATTGCCAATGCCCTAGAAGGATCTAATCTTCTTACTTTATTAGATAGTATGCATGAAGCAAATCAATATCTATTTAGAATTGATACCAGTCATGTTGATCCAGCTAAAACGAAAAATGAATTTGTACAGAAGCTTTCTATGGCTATTCAATCAAGAGGAAAACAGAGACTGTTTAACTCTTCCTCTAACTATAGTATCGAATTACAGCTTAGAGAAATGAAAAACAATAAAGTAAGAGTCTTCTTAAAACTGTATACCTATGAAGATCCTAGATTCAGATATCGTCAGGAAATTACCAGTGGGTCTATGGCTCCTTATCTTGCAGGAAGCATTATTCAGCTGATCAAGCCTTATTTAGTAGATAAAGCAGATGTATTAGATCTATGCTGTGGGACTGGAACATTATTAATTGAAAGATGCTTTGAACAGAAAGCCCATTTCGTTTTGGGATGTGATATCTTTGGACAAGCTATTGAAGCAGCAAAAAAGAATACGAAGATCACCCATATGGATATTCACTATGTAAATCGTGATTTTACTGATTTTAAACATGATCATTTATTTGATGAAATCATCAGTGATCTGCCTATATCTTCTACAAAGATCAACTATGACAGATTAGAAGATAGCTATAGACGATTTATGAGAACTGCTTTAAAACTATTGAAAAAAGATGGATATATGTTCCTGTATACAACTGAACATAAATCCTTACGTAAGATTTTGAGATTTAATCAAAATGATATTATGATCAAAGAAGAAATTCATATCACTCTAAAAAATACAGAAGCTGTCCTATTTATTTTACAGAGACTATAAGATGGGAAATACCCATCTTTTTCTTTGAAAATGAAAAAAACTCTTTACAAAATAAAGTTGGTATGTTATTATAAGTGAGCAATAGCGAAACGGAGGTTTAGCTCAGTTGGGAGAGCATCTGCCTTACAAGCAGAGGGTCAGCGGTTCGAGCCCGTTAACCTCCACCATTTAAAAAATAATGCCGGCTTAGCGCAATTGGTAGAGCAACTGACTTGTAATCAGTAGGTTGAGGGTTCAAGTCCTTTAGCCGGCACCATGATGGGTGGGTAGCGAAGTGGCTAAACGCGGCTGACTGTAACTCAGTTCCGAGAGGTTCGGTGGTTCGAATCCGCCCCCACCCACCATTTCCTTAGGGATATAGCCAAGCGGTAAGGCAACAGACTTTGACTCTGTCATTTCGCTGGTTCGAGTCCAGCTATCCCTGCCAGAAAAAATTAATGCCCAGGTGGCGAAATTGGTAGACGCACGGGACTTAAAATCCCGCGGACCTTA
>R17__coassemble_784_pt1 | contig 11813 bp, 9 predicted proteins | sample R17__metabat2_high_PE_012 | metagenome-assembled genome bin R17 | reverse complement strand
GTTGTACATATGTTTTTTATTGTTGTTTTCCAAGTTATAGATTAAATAACTGTAATGGAGTTGATTATGTAAATTGATTTTAACTACTATATGATCATTGCAGGAGTGTATTTTTTAGAGATGATCCTGCTTTTATTGAATCTATATAAGGTACAAAAAAAGGGAGTAAAAAATATAATTTGATAATAAGATATTTCTTGATTTTATATTCTAACTATGATAAATTATTTAAGTAGCAAAAATCTGTGATTAGGAGTAGTAGTTTTGAGGTCTGCGTAGAGAACTGATGGCTGGTGAAAATCAGGGAGAATAAGAAATGAACTCACCTATGAGATGGTCCTGTGAAAGCTAGTAGTAGGATCCGTTGATCCGCGTTAAGGATAAGAGGTGCATATATAGTTTTCTATATATGAATTAAGGTGGTAACGCGCAAGGTCGTCCTTAACTAAGGGACGATTTTATTTTTTATAGGAGGAAATAAAATGGCATATAATCATAATGAAATTGAAGCTAAATGGCAAAAGTACTGGGAAGAACATGAAACCTTCAAAACTGATGTATGGGACTTCTCAAAGCCAAAATTTTATGCATTAGACATGTTCCCATATCCAAGTGGGGTAGGTCTTCATGCTGGACATCCAGAAGGATATACTGCAACAGATATTATCTCTCGTATGAAGAGAATGCAGGGATATAATGTATTACATCCAATGGGATATGATTCATTTGGTTTACCTGCTGAACAGTATGCAGTTAATACAGGAAATCATCCAAATGGATTTACTCAAAAGAATATTGAATATTTCACTCAACAATTAAAGGGATTAGGTTTTGATTATGACTGGTCAAGACAATTTGCTACCAGTGATCCTGATTTCTATCATTGGACTCAATGGATCTTTAAACAGTTATATAAGGATGGATACGCTAAATATGTAGATATGCCTGTTAACTGGTGTGAAGAATTAGGTACAGTATTATCTAATGATGAAGTAATTGATGGAAAATCAGAACGTGGTGGATTCCCTGTTGTTCGTAAGAATATGAAACAGTTATGTATCGATCAGCCTGCCTTTGCTGAAAGATTACTAGAAGGTTTAAATGAAATCGATTGGCCTGAATCTACAAAGGAAATGCAAAGAAACTGGATCGGTAAATCTACTGGGGTTGAAATGGATGTTGAAATCGTTGGGGGTGGAAGTTTCTCAATCTTTACAACATGTATTGAAACAATCTATGGTATTACCTTCTTCGTATTAGCTCCAGATGGAGATCTTGTACAACAATTAATGCCAAGAATCACAAATCAGGAAGAGGTTAAAGCTTATATTCAGGAAACAAGCTCTAAATCAGATATGGATCGTACTGAATTAAATAAAGGTAAGACAGGATGCAGACTTGAAGGAATTAAAGCAATCAACCCAATCAATGGAAAAGAAGCTGAAATCTTTATTGGGGATTTCGTATTAGCTAACTATGGTACAGGTGCTGTTATGGCTGTTCCAAGCCATGATCAGCGTGACTTTGAATATGCAGTTGCTCACAATATTCCAATGATCCAGGTTATCGATGGATCTAACGTTGGTAGAGATGTGAAGGAAAGTGCCTTTGAAAAATATGATTATTTAGGAAAAGGATGCAAGTTAATGAATTCTGAAGAATTCGATGGTATGACTGTTGAAGAAGCTAAAGAAGCTATTACTTGTAAGCTTGAAAAGATGGGAGTAGCAAGAAGAACTGTTAACTACCGTTTCCGTGAATGGATCTTCGCTCGTCAAAGATACTGGGGTGAACCAGTACCAATCGTTCATGGTGATGATGGTAAGGATTACTTACTTGAAGATGATGAATTACCACTGATCTTACCTGAACTTGAAGATTACAAGGGACATAATGGTCAGGCTCCATTAGAAAATGCTACAGAATGGAAGCAATATGATCATAATGGTATTAAAGGAAAACGTGAAACTTCAACTATGCCAGGTTCTGCAGGTTCAAGCTGGTATTTCTTAAGATATATCGATCCTCATAACGATAAGGAATTCGCTAATTATGAATTATTAAAACATTGGATGCCAGTTGATTTATATGTAGGTGGTCCTGAACATGCTGTAGGTCACTTAATGTATTCAAGAATCTGGAATAATTATTTATATGATAAAGGATTATCTCCAGTTAAAGAACCATTCAAAAAATTAGTTCATCAAGGTATGATCTTAGGTGAAAATGGAATCAAGATGGGTAAGAGATTCCCTAAATATGTAGTTAACCCAACTGATATCGCTCAACAATATGGAGCTGATACATTACGTTTATATGAAATGTTTATGGGACCATTAGAAGCTAGTAAGCCTTGGTCATCAACTGGAGTTGAAGGGGCTAGAAAATGGCTGGACCGTGTATATCGTTTGGTTATTGAATCTGATAAATTAACCGATGAAAATGATGGTAAGCTAGATTATGCTTATAATGTAATGGTTAAAAAGGTTACTGAAGATTTTGAAGCTTTAGGCTTCAATACTGCTATTTCTGCTATGATGATCTTCGTAAATGAAGCATATAAGGTAGAAAAGGTATATAAAGGATACGCTGAAAACTTAGTAAAAATGTTAAGCTGTATCTGTCCTCATATCTGCGAAGAAATGTGGCAGCTATTAGGTCATGATGATACAATTGCTTATGAACCATGGCCAAGCTATGATCCATCTAAATTAGTATTAGCTACAGTTGAAATGGGTGTTCAGGTAAATGGTAAGATGCGTGCAAGAATTACTGTTAATAAAGATGAAGATGATGAAGTTGTTAAAGCTGCAGCTTTAGGACAGGAAAATGTTCAAGCTCATACAAATGGTAAAAACATTGTAAAGGTTATTGTTGTTAAAAATAAGATCGTAAATATTGTTGTTAAATAACATTGTTCGATTTGGGGAAATAGAGGGGCAAAATGAAAGTTTTAACGCTTAATCTTCATTCCTATCAGGAAGAGGATCAATTAGAAAAATTTGAAGAAATCGGAGATAAAATAGCTGAATTACAGGTAGATATTGCTTGCTTCTGTGAAGCAAGCCAATCTCTTACCAATAAAGCGGATAAAATTGTCGAAGAGGATAACGCATTAAAGATCATCTGTGATCGTGTAAATTCAAAAAGTAAAGATCATTATGAAGTAAAGTGGGAGTTTTCTCATTATGGCTTTACTGTTTATGAAGAAGGATTAGGAATCATTACTAAGCTTCCTGTAGTCAAAACTGAAAGTCGTTATGTTTCTAAGAGCAGAAGCTTATTTGATTTTAGAAGCAGAAAGATTTTAAAGGTTACCTTACAGGATGGTAAGGATCTGGTAGATGTATTTGTAGTTCATACAAATATTGAAAATGACCCATATGATCCTTTTGAAAATCAATTTGCCCATATTCAGAGCTGGATTGAAGAAAGTAAGGATCATAAAGTGATCTTAGCGGGCGATTTTGGAATTGAACCAAACTCACGCAGCTATGATCGTCTGATCGAAATGGATTATATAGATTATTATGGTGTCTACAAACCAGAAGGAATGTATGATTATACTTTTATTAATCCAGTAGGATTAGAATTTCTCCATGAACATAAACAAAGATTAGACTATATTATTGGTAAAGAGGGCTACTCATGTAAATTTGCTTCCTATTATTTTAATGATAAACAGGTAAGTGATCATGTAGCGGTTTACTGTGAATTAGTATAAAAATGGCTTTGGATTTTCCAAAGCCTTTTCTATTATATATAAGAAAATAAAAAAGACATCTGTAGCAGATGTCTTTTAAGATTACCCAAGTCTGTTGTAGTATTCAACGATTAATGCTTCATTGATTTCCTGATTTAATTCAGATCTTTCTGGGAATCTTACATATTTAGATTCCATTTTATCTTTATCAGTTTCAACGAATGCTGGAACATGAGTGTTATTTTCTAAGTTTTCTCTGATTACTTTTAAGCTCTTAGAAGTTTCTTTAACTGATACAACATCTCCAACTTTAACTTCCATTGAAGGGATAGTTGCTTTCTTACCGTTGATTAAGAAATGTCCATGAGTAACTAATTGTCTAGCTTGTCTTCTAGTTGAAGCATAACCCATTCTATATACTAAGTTATCTAATCTAGATTCAAGTAAGATAAAGAAGTTAGTACCTTTAACACCTTCCATTTTTCCAGCTCTTCTGAAAATGTTGTGGAATTGTTTTTCATTGATACCATACATATTTCTTACTTTCTGTTTTTCAGCTAACTGGCTACCATATTCTGTAGCTTTCTTTCTCTTTTGACCATGTTGACCTGGTGCATATGGTCTCTTGCTTAATTCTTTTCCTGTTTCTAATGTAGAAAATCCTAATCTTCTTGAGATCTTCCACTGTGGTCCTGTGTAACGTGACATTTTAATTTTCCTCCAAATATAAATTTTTGTGACGAAAAATTCATAACTTATATAACGTGTGTTTGTATTAAGTATTTCTCTTCGAGCAGCCGGATACTATACAAACGTGGGTTTTCGCCTGTTACAAACGCATGAGGTTATATTGCTATGTGCTGCTTTTCCATTCACCACTACATAATACAATAAATAAATACAAAAATCAACAAATATTTTCAAATAAAAATAATGAAATATATATAAAGATATGATATAATATACTATATCTGTAAATGGGGTGAATGTATGATCATTGGAAAAAGTGCTTTAAGCAATTATTTAAGTGGTAAAATTGTATTTGTGATTGTAGCGATTGTTATTGTTTTAATTGCTTTCTTTATAATCCGTTATATTGGAAATAAAAAATATGAAAATTATGATAAGGAATTGAATGATTTAATTAATTCTACTAAATCTTCTCCAAATCTATTCTTCTTGAATCGTGTAAAAAATATGATTTCTCATGATGATGAATTGGCAGAAAGATATGAAGATTTAAATAAGCAATATGAAGCAATGCAGAATTTTCTAAAGGATGAAGTAGAACCTCAAATGATCACCTTTGATCAGGCAACCTACTATCGTAAGTTTAATGATTCTCGTAAACAATATAAGGTAGTTAAACCTTTAGTTGATAAGCTGGTGAGTGAATCTTCTGCTTTGGAAAATGAATTATCTAAGATTATTGAAATCGATAGTAAACAGAAAAATGCAACCATTGAACTACAACAAAAGTATCGTGATCTGCTTCAAAATTATGAATCTATCCAATATAAAGTTGATGATATGGTTCCAGTTTTAGGAACAAGAATCAATGCTTTAGAGAGTGAATTTAAGACTTTAAATGAACTTCAAAATGATCAGAACTATAAGGAATGTGAGAAATTAACTGAGTCTATTAACTCTAAGGTGGATTTCTTAGCTATGAATGTTCGTGATCTGCCTACTTATATTTCATTAACTGAAACAATAGTTCCTGAACAGATCGAAGAATTAGAGAAACGTAAGGAAGCAATGTCTGAACTGGGATTTGCATTGGAAAATTTAAATGTTTCCAATCGTATTTATTCTATCAAGGAACTTGTTAAATTTATCCGTGTAGATATTAAAGAATTAAAAATTGAACTGGTTGGAGAAAATATTGAAAAGCTGAATACTTCGATCAAGGACTTAAATAAGGATCTTGATGATGAAAATAACGCTAAGGGCGAATATGCTGAATCTTGTAATAAGATTTTCAGTAAAGTCCGTAAGATGAATGAAAATTATCAATATGCTATTAAGAATTACAAAAAGCTTGAGGAAAGATATATTATTACTGATTCTAAAATGGAAATGGAATCTAAGCAGCCTGTAGTTGAAAGAATCAATGATGATTTATCTGAAATCAAACAGGTTATTGCTACTAAGAATTTTTCATATAAGGATGTTTTGAAATCCTTAAAGGATCTGGAAGTTAGAGTAGATAACTTTGATGGAGAAATTACTTATTTCTTCAATCAAAGAGATGAAATGAAATTAAAGGAATCAAGAGCTAAGGAACAGCTTGTACAGATCAATAATTTACTATTAACAGTAAAATCAGAAATTAAAAATGCTCATTTACCATCCATTAATGATGAATATAAGGATATGATCAATCAGGCATATGAAAGAGCTGCTGAAATTCAACAGATTCGAAGCAAACTTCCTATTGATCTTGAATCTCTATCATCTAAAACTGATGAAGCAAACAACGTAATTGATAGTTTGTATAGAAATGTACATAATCTTATTCAGACTGCTGAAATGGTAGAAGAAACAATTGTGTATGGTAATAGATATCGTTCTGATATTATTGAAATCAATAATACCTTAACACAGGTAGAGATCCTATTTGCAAATGGTGAATATTTTGATGCCTTAAGTATGGGTCTTGAAGTGGTAAATAAGGTAGATCCTGATTTTGTGGAAAAAATAACCAATGAAAGCAATCCTACAGAGTAGGATTCTTTTTATGAAAGGAGATTTTTATGATTTATTTAGATTATAGTGCGACCACTCCGTTAAATGATGAAGTTAGAAAAGCATATATTCAATTATTAAATACTAAATTTGCGAATCCTGATTCTTTACATGCTTTAGGATTAGAAACAGATAAACTCATGAGTCGTTCTAGAACCATGATTGCAAATATGTTAAAGGTAAAATATGACGAAGTAATTTTTACCTCAGGAGCTAGTGAAGCTAATAATACTGCCATTAAGGGAGTAGCTTTCAGCTATGCTAATCGTGGAAAGCATATTATTACGACAACCTGTGAACATTCAAGCGTCTATGAAACTTGCAAAGAATTAGAAAAATATTTTGGCTATGAAATTACTTATATTAATGTAGATACCAATGGTCACTTAGATCTGCAGCAACTTTCTGATAGTATTCGTAAGGATACGATCCTGGTAAGTACGATGCTGGTTAATAATGAAATAGGCTTTATTAATCCAATTGAACAGATTGCTAAGATTATCAAGGAAAAGAATCCTTTATGTAAATATCATGTAGATATGGTACAGGCATTAGGAAAAATTCCAGTATCTCTTGAACATGTTGATCTGGCTAGCTTTTCAGCCCATAAGATCTATGGATTAAAGGGTAGTGGAATTCTTATCAAAAAGGATGATTGTCATATTATTCCTCTTATTTCAGGTGGTCAGCAGGAATTCCATTTAAGAGCAGGTACTTCTAATGTACTAACCAATATTGTTTTTGCGAAAACCCTGCGTCTAGCTTTAGATAACCTTGATCAAAAGATTGCTTATGTAAAGGATCTAAATCAATATTTAAGAAAGCAGCTTACCATGGAGGGAGTAACGATCAATTCCCCTGAGGATGCTTCTCCTTATATTTTAAATGTTTCGTTTATCGGCTATAAGCCTGAGGTTTTTGTTCATGAGCTAGAGAAGTATGAAATCTACTGTTCAACCCGCAGTGCATGTTCAACTAAAGAAACTCAGGTTTCTCGTATTTTAGATGTAATGGGATTTGATCTTCCAATTGCTTCAAGTGCAATCAGAATTAGTTTATCCTACTTGACTACTAAGCAGGAAATTGATACATTAGTAGATGCAATTCATAAAACTATGAAAAATCTAAAGAAACAGGGGTAAGGATCATGAAATATGATTATATATTAGTTCGTTTTGGGGAATTAACTACCAAAGGAAAAAATCGAAAAAGCTTTACTCAAAAGCTTTTGGGGAATATTAAGAAGTCCTTAGAGGATTATCCACGTTTAAAATATCAGTTGACCTTTGATCGTATCTACATCTATTTAAATGATGAAAATGAAACAGAGGTGTGTGATAGATTACAGAAGGTATTTGGGATCCACTCTTTTTCACTATGCTTAAAGGTGGAAACAGATCTTGAAAAAATCAAGGAAGCATGTACCTATGTTGTAGAAAATCAGGAAGGAAAGACATTTAAGGTAGATGTGAAAAGATCGGATAAAACCTATCCTCTTGAATCACCACAATTAAACCGTATTATTGCTGGGCACTTGTTCAATCATGTAAATAGAGAATTAGAGGTAGATGTACATCACCCTGATATTCTTTTAAAGGTTGAGCTTAGAAAAGACTATACCTATATTATGGATAAGGTTATTAAAGGTGCAGGAGGATATCCTGTAGGAATTGGTGGTAAAGCAATGCTGATGCTTTCAGGAGGAATCGATTCACCAGTAGCAGCTTATTTAATGTTGAAAAGAGGAGTAGAAATTGAATGTATTCACTTTGCAGCTCCACCTTATACATCACAAAGAGCTCAAGAAAAGGTGCTTAAGCTTTGTGAAAAGCTGTTGGATTATACACCATCGATCAAGGTACATATCGTTCCTTTTACCACTCTTCAACTTTCAATCTACGATCATTGTGATGAATCCTATGCAATGACATGTATGAGAAGAATGATGCTAAGAGTAGCTGAAAAAGTGGCAAATAACCGTAATTGTCTTGCCTTAGCTAATGGTGAAAGCTTAGGACAGGTAGCTAGTCAGACTTTGGATAGTATGCATACCATTAATGCTGTTACTTCAATGCCTATTTTAAGACCAGTAGTATGTCTTGATAAACTAGAAATCATTGAAATTGCCAATAAGATCGGTACCTATGAGATTTCTATTGAACCATATGAAGACTGCTGTACTATTTTTACACCTAAACAGCCAGCTACTAAACCAAAGATCTATAAAGTAGAAGCCTTTGAAAAGGAGTGGGATTATCAAACATTAGTAGATGAATGTGTAAATAATATTCAGACTATTGAAGTATCCCGTAAAAAAGACGAATTTGATGATTTATTCTAAAATAAAATACTTGTATTTCTACAAGTATTTTTTTATGCATTCATCAGTTAATAATGGATGATGTAAAGTGAATTGTCTGCTTCCTGATGTGAATTTTAGAATTCTTTTTTCATAAGAAACATTATTTAAACGCTTTGGATTAAACTGTTCTGTTCTACAGATCAGAATTCTTTTTCCCATCCATAACCAGCGATTTAAATGCGTATAAACAACGATCAGTAATACAAATTCAATTAAAGTAGTTAAATATGGTTTATGAGCAATATTTAAAGGAATCACAATCTGTAAATAGGCAACGATAAACATAATAAAGCATTCAGCTTTCTGATACCAGTACATATCTCTGCTTACAGGAAGTTTTTTTATAAGTTTAGAAGTATTTACATAATCAAAGGTATATACTCCAAAAATACATACCTTCAATAATACAGAAAGTACGTAAAAGATTATTTTAACAGCCATAAAATCTCTCCTCTTTGTTATAGTATATACATTCTAACATATTTGTATGGAAAATACAAATTGTTAATTTGATGTTGTTTCTTATTTCTTTTTTTAGTGAATTATATTATAATTGAAAAGTATTGAAAAAGGGGGATATTAAATATGTCAAAAATTATTGCAGTAAATGCAGGTAGTTCATCTTTAAAATTCCAATTATTTAACTATCCAGGATATGATGTAATCGTTTCTGGTGTTGTTGAAAGAATTGGTCTTGAAATGGGTACTGTAACTTTAAAATATGATGGTAAGAAGGATGTAGTGAATACTCCATTCCCAACTCATACTGAAGCAGTTGATTATGTTTTAAAATCATTATTAGAAAAGAATATTATTTCATCATTAGATGAAATCAAAGGTTGTGGACACCGTGTAGTACAAGGTGGTTCTTATTTCTCATCTTCAGCAATCTGTGATGAAGATTCAATCGCTAAAGTTCAGGAATTAGCTCCTTTAGCACCTTTACATAACCCAGCTAACTTAACTGGATATTATGCATTTAAAAAAGCTATTCCAGATGCTGGACAGATCTTTGTATTTGATACAGCATTCCATCAGACAATGAAACCTGAAAACTATTTATATGCTTTACCATATGAATACTATACTGACTTAAAGGTTAGAAGATATGGTGCTCATGGTACAAGCCATAAATATGTTTCTCAACAGGCTATTGAAATGTTAGGAAATCCTGAACATTCAAAGGTTGTAGTTTGTCACTTAGGTAATGGAGCTTCTTTATCAGCTGTTAAAGATGGTAAATGTATGGATACATCAATGGGATTCACTCCATTAGCAGGGGTAGTAATGGGAACTCGTTGTGGTGATGTAGATCCTTCTATTATGCCTTATTTATGTGAAAAATTAGAAAAGACTCCAGCAGAAGTATTAGATATCTACAATAAGAAATCTGGTATGTTAGGTGTTTCTGGTGTTTCTTCTGACTCAAGAGATGTTGAAGCTGCTTATAATGAAGGAAATGAACGTGCAATCGTTACATTTAAATTATATGCAAGAACAGTTGCTAAATTCATCGGAAGCTATTTCGTTGAATTAGGTGGAGTTGATGCTATTGCCTTCACAGCAGGTATTGGTGAAAACTCAGCAATTACTCGTGAAATGATCTGTGATGAATTAACAGAAGCTTTAGGTGTTGAAATTGATAAAGCTGAAAATAACACTAGAAAAGATGGTAATAGAGTAATCTCTACTGCTGATTCTAAGGTTAAGGTTATGATCATTCCAACTAACGAAGAATTAATGATTGCTAAAGACGTAGTTGATTTATTAGGTATTACTGAATAAGATGAACATTTTTCAAATTATTGAACAATATTCTAAAGTCGTTATTTTTCGTCATATCAGACCAGATTTTGATGCTTTTGGTTCACAGTTTGGTCTTGCAAAGGTAATTAAAGAAGAATTCCCAAATATTCAGGTTATGATCGGTGGAACTCCAGATGAACAGATGCTTTCACAAATGAAGGCAGAAACATTTGATACATTTGAAAACACATCAGATGCTCTGGCAATTGTTTGTGATACCTCAAATAGGGAAAGAATCGATGGAGATATCAGTGACTTTAAATATGTGATCAAAATCGATCATCATATTGTTGTTGATTCCTATGGAGATCTTAATATAGAATATCCAGCAAAATCATCAGCCTGTCAGATCGTAGCTGAATTATGCGAAAAATATCTTGATCATCCAATCTCTAAGCAAGCTGCTACTTATTTATATTTCGGTATGATCACCGATAGTAATCGTTTCTTATATGATTCTACAGATGATTCTACTTTTAATGCAGCTTCTTATTTGGTAAAATGTAAAGTTGTTTTGAATGAAGTCTATTCAGCTTTATATATGAAGGATGAAAAAGAACTGGAAATCAAAAAATATATCTATCAGCTATATCAGAAAAGCGGAAATATCCTGTATTATGTATTAACGCAAAAGGATCTTGATGCTTTAAATATTTCCAGATCAAAAGGTTCTGATTATGTAAATCTATTAGCTGATGTAAAGGGATATCCTATCTGGGTAGCGGTCAGTGAGAATATAGAGGAAAACAATTATCGTGTATCCATTCGTTCACGTAAGATCGCTATCAATGATATTGCCAATCAATATCGTGGAGGGGGACATGCTCAGGCTAGTGGATGTACCTTATTAACATTGGATGAATTACCATCCTTGTTAGCTGCCTTACAGGCTCGCTATGATGAAGATCCTGTTTTATAAGATTATTGGAGATGATTTTTCATCTCCTTTTTTATAGGGCAGATACTTTTATAAATGAAAACAACAAGTAAAATTTTCATTATTTTTTCTTCCTGTAAGTATTTTAAAAATATTTTTTTTATACTATAATATGCTCACACGAGGAAGAAATATGAAGAGAAGAAATGTAATTATTGCAGCTTCTGTGGTTATTTTGATCGTTTTCCAGTTAGTTATTCCGATGGTTTATCGAGTAAAGGGTGATTCAATGGAACCGACCCTAAGCGACTCAGATT
>R17__coassemble_741_pt1 | contig 12531 bp, 12 predicted proteins | sample R17__metabat2_high_PE_012 | metagenome-assembled genome bin R17 | reverse complement strand
ATTATATCCTAATACTATTAGGAGGATATAATTATAGTATTCAATTAAGGAGTGATTACAATGTATCATAAGGGATTAAGCAGACAGATCATTATTGATCAGGCAATCGAGATTATTCAAGAAGAGGGAGAAGAAAATTTTTCTTTACATATTTTAGCTTCCAGATTAGGGGTAAAAACAGCTTCTTTATATACTCATATTCATAATTTAGAAGATGTGCTCAATGAAGTAGGACTCTATTCTATTGCGCTTCAAAAGGAATATGAGATGAAATATATAGGAGATTTAAAGGGTGCTCAGGCAATCAAGGCACTAGCAAAGGGCTATTATGAATTTGCTATCAATAATAGAAGCTTGTATAAGATCAATATGAATGTAATTCATTCCTCCGATGTCTTAATGATCCAGGGAAGATCTTTAAAAGAACCAATCGAAAAGGCCTTAGCTGATTTTGAACTATCTCAGGATGAGGTCATCCAATGGCAGAGAATTCTTCGCTGTATAATGCATGGTTATATAGATCAGCAGGATCTAGGTTTCTTTAATATGTATAAAGCAGATAAAGAAGAGGCCTATAATATGGCGATTCAATGCTTTATTGATGGATTAAATACTTATATTCAAAATAAGAAGGGATAATGAAGTGAAAGATAGATTTCACTTCTTTTTTTATTTTGGGGTTTATGTTATAATTTACTCTGTGTTATTTCGTTTAAAAAAGGGATGTGATTGAATGAAAGAAAAAGGACAGCCATATACACCAATGATGATGCAGTATTTAGATATTAAAAAGGATTATCAGGATGCCATCGTAATGTATCGTTTAGGAGATTTCTATGAAATGTTCTTTGATGATGCTAAGATTGCTTCCAAGGTGTTAGAAATTGCCTTGACAGGTAGAGATGCTGGGGCAGAAGAAAGAGTTCCAATGTGTGGAGTACCTTTCCATGCAGTAAATAGATATGTACAGGGATTGATCGATAAAGGTTTCAAAGTAGCAATTGTTGAACAATTGACCCTGCCTGGAGAAGAAAAAATCGTAAAACGTGGAGTAATTCAGGTTATTACTCCAGGGACAGTTATGGAAGATGCAATGAATAACACAGATAATAATTTTATTGCCTGCTATGCTAAATATGATTTTGATGCAATTGTAGGTTTATGTGATCTGACGACAGGAGAAAGCAGAGTCTATAAGATCGATACAAAGGAAGAAACCTTATTAGATATATTAGAGAGTAATGCCGTTAAGGAATTAGTAAAAAAAGAAGATTATCCACTATCCTTCCTGCAGGATCGCTATCATATTTTTTCTTCAGTTTATACAAATAATACCTATCGTAAAGCTTTTGAAATCAATCTAAAGCATTTAAATGATCCTAAAATGATTGAAACGATGAGTTTATTATTTAACTATTTGATTGAAACACAAAAACGTGATCTGCCATATCTGCAGAAAACTCAATTAGTAGAATTAAATCAATATATGAAGATGGATATCTTTACTAAGAATTCATTAGAATTAATGTCTACTATTCGTCAAAATGAAAAATACGGTTCATTATATTGGCTGCTTGATCATACTAAATGTGCCTTAGGCAGTCGTGAATTAAAGACATGGATCGATAAACCATTGATCAAACAGGAAGATATTGAAAAGAGATTAGATATTGTTGAATTACTGATCAACAGCTATATTGAAAGAGAATCTTTAAAAGCTATCTTTAATGAGGTCTATGACCTAGAAAGACTAGCTGCCAGAGTAGCCTATGGAAATGTAAATCCACGTGATTTAAAATGGATCTCTAATTCTCTAAAGATCATTCCAGAAGTAAGAAATCATCTGCAATCTTTAAACCATCCATGGACAAATGAATTACTAGGGGATCTGGTAGATTTAAGCTCCATCACTAATTTAATTGATGCAGCGATCGTAGATGCTCCTCCTCTACATTTAAAGGATGGGGGAGTGATCAAGGAAGGCTTTTCTACAGAATTAGATGAATATCTGGATATTCGTAAGCATGGAAAAGACTGGATCCTGGATTTTGAAAGAAAAGAAAAAGAAAAAACAGGAATCAAAAATTTAAAAGTAGGATATAACCGTGTATTTGGTTATTATATTGAAGTTACGAAGTCCTTTTTAAATCAGATAAAGGATGAATATAACTATACCCGTAAACAATCATTAGCGAATGCCGAAAGATTCTTTACTCCAGAATTAAAAGATATGGAAAATAAGATCCTGTCAGCAGAAGATAAAATTACCCAACTGGAATATCATCTATTCCAGTCTGTAAGAGAAAAGGTAAAAGAAGCAGTTCCTGATATTCAAAGAGTTGCAAAGGTTATTGCCAAGCTGGATGCTTATCAGGCTTTAGCTAATGTATCAAGTAAGAATGGTTATGTTAGACCTGAATTTAATCATGATAAGGTGATCAATATAAAAAACGCTAAGCATGCTGTGATCAATGAAGTTATGAAGCATAAGGGATATGTTGAAAATGATGTTTATCTTGATTCAAATCAGCATGTATTAATGATCACAGGACCAAATATGGGTGGTAAATCTACTTATATGAGAACGGTAGCCTTAACAGTGATCATGGCTCAGATTGGATGTTTTGTATCGGCTACTAAAGCTTCTTTACCAATCATAGATGCAATCTATACTCGAATTGGAGCAAGTGATGATTTGATTTCTGGTCAATCTACATTTATGGTAGAAATGATGGAAGCTAATAAGGCATTAAGTCAGGCCACAGAAAACAGTCTGATCATCTTTGATGAAATTGGAAGAGGTACTGCTACCTTTGATGGAATGGCTATTGCTCAAAGTATGATCGAGTATATTGTAAATAAGCTACATACCTTAACCCTATTTAGTACCCACTATCATGAATTAACAGAATTATCAAATACCATTGGACATATTCGAAATGTTAATGCTAGTGTCAAAGAAGAAAATCATGAGATCGTCTTCTTATATAAGATCATGGAAGGAAAAGCCAATAAGTCCTATGGAATCAATGTAGCCAAGCTAGCCAATCTCCCTGAGGCAGTTTTAAATAGAGCGGGAGAAATTTTAAATGAATTAGAGGATCATCCAATTACCATTACTGAAAGTAAAGTAACAGTAGTGAAAGAGGAAAGTGAAGTAGAGAGATATTTAAAGACAATTGATCCAATGACCTTATCGCCATTGGATGCTCTGTCAACATTAATTGAACTTAAGAAGAAAGTAGGCGATTAGTGTGGGAAATATCCACCATTTAGATAAAGTATTAGTCAGTCAGATTGCCGCAGGTGAGGTAATCGAAAGACCAGCAAACGTTGTAAAGGAACTAGTAGAAAATGCGATCGATGCTAATAGCAGTCATATCCAGATTGAAGTAGAAGAAGGGGGATTGACCCTGATCCGTATTATGGATGATGGATGTGGGATGGATCGTGAAGATGCTAATATGTGTTTTGAAGAACATGCAACAAGTAAAATAAAAACAAACTTTGACCTGTTCAATATTACGACCTTAGGATTTAGAGGAGAAGCAGTGCCATCCATTGCTTCGATCTCTCATCTAGAACTAGAAACTTCAACAGGAAATGAAGGAACAAAGGTAGTATATGAATATGGAAATAAAATATCAGAAGAAACAGTAGGATGTCAAAAGGGAACAACCTTTACAATTACTAAGCTGTTTCAAAATGTGCCTGCAAGATTAAAATATATGAAATCAGTAAATTATGAATTTTCCCGTATTTTATCCTTTGTAGAAAGATTTGCTTTATCCCATCCAGATATTGCCTTTAGTCTATATCATCAGCAAAGATTGGTATTTCAGACAAGTGGAAATAATCAGCTGGTAGAGGTATTTGGGCAGATCTATGGATTGCAGGTAGCAAGAAATATGATGGCCATTGAAAATGAAAATGATGATTTCGCTATTTCTGGCTATATCTCTAGAATTGATACATCAAGAGCATCTAAAAACAATATTATTACTTTAATCAATGGACGTGTTGTTAAAGCAGCTACTGTAGTAGATGCAGTAAATAATGCCTATCGTGATTATTTATTCCCTGATCGTTTTCCGATTGCTTTAGTCAATGTCAGTATTGATCCTTTCCTGGTGGATGTTAATGTCCATCCAAGTAAGATGGAGGTAAGATTTTCAAAGGAAGATGAATTATACCAACTGATCTTTGATACAGTCTTAAATAAATTAAAGGAAATCAATCAGACCTATGAAGCTCATAATAGAGAAACAGAAAGAAATCTATCTCCAATTCAAAAAAGTGAACAGATTGCTTTAGAGATCGAGGATGTAGTAGAAGCACCAAAGCAAGAAGAATTAACCTTAGTTGAACAGAGTCTTCCTCCACAGTTCCAGTTTGATGAACCAGTCAAAGGACAGGAAGCTGTAGTATCCAATTATCAGGAAATAATCCAGGAACCAATGGGAGAGGTTTATCATCAGACAATTGAACCAATTGAAGAGAAGAAACCTATTTTAAAGAAGATCTACGCAAAATGTCAGATCCATGGTACTTATATTGTAGGGGAAAATCAGGATGGTTTCTATCTGATCGATCAGCATGCAGCTAAGGAAAGAATCAATTATGAATACTTTAAAGCGAAGTTTACCAATAAAGATCCTTTGGAAACAGATCTGTTAGTTCCTTTGATCTTTGAATTTCCAAGTAATGAGGCCCTTCTTTTAAGAGAAAGAAGAGAGCTTTTAAAAAGTGCTGGAATTACTTTAGAGGATTTTGGAAATAACAGCTTTGTGGTGAAAAAATTACCTGTATGGATGAAGGAGATCAATGAAAGAGTCTATATTGAAACAATGTGTGATTCTATTATTCATCAAAATAAGCTGGATGAATTAGAGATTCGAAAGGATGCTATTGCTACCTTAGCCTGCAAAGCATCTGTTAAAGGTAATACCTATCTATCTCCAACTGAAATGCAGGGCTTATTGGATGATCTAATGCGTATTGAAAATCCATATGTATGTCCTCATGGAAGACCAACTATGATCTTCTATTCAGGCTATGAACTAGAAAAATTATTTAAGAGGGTGGTTTAATGAGTATGGAGGATTATTTAAAAAATCTTTTGGTCTATGGGATCATCATTCTATTGATGTCCTATGTAATGAAAGGTTTTTATGTAGATTCCCTTATTACTGCTATTCTGGTAGCTTTTGTGATCAGTCTATTAAATACCTTTATTAAACCTGTTATTGAATATATTTCTTTACCAATTACCTTTTTAACCTTAGGTATTTTTAAACTGGTGATCAATGGTTTTATCCTTTTTTTAGCTGATCTGATCTTAGGTTCTCATTTTGAGATCTCCAGTGTTTTAATGGCCGTATTATCAGCGATAGTGATGTCTCTATTATCTAATGTAGTAGGAGCCAAGGAGCTATAATGAAGGATGTAATTGTAATTGTAGGACCTACAGCTGTAGGGAAGACTAAGCTGGGAGTAGAGCTGGCCAAAAAACTACATGGTGAGGTGATCTCTGGGGATAGTATGCAGATCTATAAGCATATGGATATTGGAACTGCAAAGGTCACAGAGGAAGAAACACAGGGGATCGTTCATCATTTAGTAGATATCAAGGAAATTGATGAAAGCTATAGTGTAAGTGAATTTCAAAAAACAGTAAGAGAAAAAATAGATGAAATCACAAATAAAGGGAAAGTCCCTATTATTGTAGGGGGAACTGGTTTATATATCAAAGCAGCTTTATATGATTATAAATTCAATGAAGAAAAGAAGGAAGCTAATCATTCCTATGATCATTTAAGTAATGAAGAGCTGTATGCTTATTTAATGAAAATAGACGAAAAGAGTGCCTTAGAGCTTCATCCAAATAATCGTAGACGAGTAAGCAGAGCAATCGAAATCTATGAATCAGGGAAGAAAAAAAGTGAAATATTAGAAGAACAGCAGCATTTACCTTTATACCATATCAAGATGATTGGATTAACCTTACCAAGAGAGCTTTTATATGAAAGAATCAATCTAAGAGTTGATTTAATGTATGAGCATGGACTAGTAGAAGAATTTAATCATTTAATTGAACTGGGAGCCAAAAAGGAATACCAGAGCATGAAGGCAATTGGTTATCAGGAATTCTTCCAGGAAGGTAATGTAAAGGAAAATATTAAACAGCATTCAAGGAACTATGCGAAAAGACAATATACATGGTTTAAAAATCAGTTTGATGTACATTGGATCTATACTGATCTTAATGATTTTGATCATACGGTAGCTAAGGCTTTAGAGTATGTAGAAAAGGGAGATCACTATAGATATATTGCCTTTAATTATATTCAAAAAGAAAAGATAGAGGGCATATTAGAAGTAAAGGAAGGATATACCTGTCCAAATCAAAATAATCCTACCAGATATGAAATCTATCATGAATTAAAAGATACCAGACATTTAATCAGGATCTACTATGATGAAACACTTGTTTCTTTACAGACCCTTAAAGACTACTATCAGCCTCTTAAGATCTATACCAAAAAGAGCTGGAAGCAGGAAGGGGAAGAGATCCATAAATTTTATGAAATGTAGGAGAAATATATGAGAGTTGTTTTACAAAGATGCAAAGAAGCATCAGTAGAAGTAGATGGAAAGATCATTGGAAGCATTGATCATGGATATGTAGCCTTAGTTGGATTTACCAATGGAGATACAAAACAGATCGTAGAAAAGATGGCCGATAAGGTAATTGGTTTAAGAGTATTTAGAGATGAAAATGATAAGATGAATCTAAATATATTAGCTGAAGGAGGAAGTATTCTATCCATTTCTCAGTTTACCTTATATGCAGATGCAAGTCATGGCAGAAGACCAAGCTTTATTGAAGCTTTAAATCCTAAAGATGCAGATGAACTATATCAGTATTTCAATGAATGTCTAAGCAGACAGGTGCATGTGGAGACTGGTAAATTTCAGGCTGATATGAAGGTACAGTTATTAAATAATGGTCCAGTAACTATCATCTTAGATTCTAAAGACGTTATTAGAGGATAAGGAATACTAAGAATATGAGTCACTTGGGCATAATGGGACACAAATGTGTCGTAGGTGTGGTGAGGGTGAGTCTAGCTTGAAATAGCTAGACTTTTTATTTTCAAGTAAATGAAATTAAGGTATAATAGAAGATGAAATGGGGGGATAGAAATGACAATTCAAGATATTATCGAATATGCTCAAGAGAATAATTTTAATTTAGAAGGAATGCGTTTTAAGATTGGTGAAAATACTGATGAACCCCGTTATTTTGGTATTTATTTTGATCAGCAATGGTATGTTTATCGTACAAAGTCAGATGGAAGCAAAGTGTTCTATTATGAAGGAAACAGTGAAGATGAAGCCTGTAATATTGTATTAGATCATATTGATGAACAGATCGATCGACGTGAAATAGCGACTACCAACCATATTCGTAAAAATAAAAGAAGAACCCTATTAGTTATTGTAGTGATCATGATCATTGCTGGAGTGGTGCTTTATAAAGCTTTACAGAAGCCTGTCCATCATGATGGATATTATGTAGATGGAGATCAGATCTATTATGTTCAGGATCATGAGATCTATTATTTTAATCAAAGCTGGTTTCCATTAAATCAGGTAGTAAGTGATGAATGGTACCAGGATTATTACTATGGCAGCAATTATGAATTTGAAAATATTGAAGATGAATTCTATTATTCAAGCTACTATGATGGAGACGATGTTTATTATGATAGTGGTGAAGAGGATGACTATGATTCTAATAATGAGAATACTGGTGAATAAGAGGATATAAAGATGATTGAGGCAGAAGAATATTTTAAAAGAAACAACGGTTATGTTGCTGATGATCAAAGATATAAACAATTTCAAGTAGATGCTAAGGATGAAGAAAAATGGCGTCAGGAGCTTATTTTCCGTCATTTAGAGGAAATGTATCATGAAGAAAATACCATCTGGGTACATTTAACTATTTTAGTGGATCTTTTAAATGATTCCACTGAAGATAAAAAAATGAATCTGATGAGACTCTTGTTTGAATTAAAAAAACTTAGATTTATGCCTGTATGGAATCTATTGCTGATTTTAAAGCCCTTAGTCTCTGGAGAACATTGCCTGTTAGATCAGCTTCAAAATTACGAAAGCCTAAAATCAGAATTAGAAGATATTATAGATCGTTTTATTCCATACAATATGGAAAACGAACATGAAAACTTTCAAGAAAGATACCAGCATCTATTACACGATTACAACAATATAAAATAAAGCACCTGTGTGCTTTATTTTTATTCTAGTACCTTTCTTCCATGCTTTTTAAAATTCATGATCATTTCTGCAGTTAAGCTTCCTTGATCTAGATAATCTGGAATATCCTCTCTAGAAGCAAAAAAGGCAGTCGATAATTCAGAATGATCAACTGTAATTTTATGATTTCCTTCCACTTCACAATAAAAGCCAAATAATAGGGTATCTGACATTGACCAAGGCTGTGATTTATAATAATGAAGATTAGTAACATTAAGATCAGTTTCTTCCTTTACCTCTCGTTTAACCGTTTCTTCGATCGTTTCACCAGTTTCAGCATAGCCAGCAATCAGGGCATACATCTTACCACCATTATATTGAGATAAAAGAATACGATCCTGATCAATGATCCCAACGATCACAGCAGGACATATTTTAGGAAATTCCATCTGATGACAGTTAGGACAATCCATTCTTCTTTCCGTTTTACTTCTAATCATCTTATGTCCACATTTTCCACAATAGCTTCTAGTGGTATAGAAACGGATCATCTGACAGGCTGTGATTCCAGCAAAGGCCTTCCATTGTTGATCATGGAAGGAGAGATCACGCATTCCATGATAGCTATAGCCTTTTTCTAAATAGGATTCAATAAAGGATCGATCCTTGTTCACAATAAAGAAATAACGAAGATCATCAATAGTAAATAAATACTCATATTGATAGCCCTTTTGATACATAGGAAAGATGATATCCTCCTCATTGATCAGACATAAAATCTTTCCTTCATGATAGACCATTACAATACTGTTTTCATCCGCTTTAACAGGCAGATACTGATTATTAAAGTGATGTGGGGCAATATCCTGTAGCATACTATCTACCTAAGTCCTTCTTTAATTTTTCTAATACCTTCACCATTGCATAGGTATCAAGATTACAGTAATTCAATAGATTCTTTCTGGTTTCTACCTGTTCCTCCAATGTCTGCTTAGCTAAATGAAGATAGCCAAACATAGCTTCTGTTCCATGATGGATCTCATCTAAATCACTATAGCTAAGTTCAGGACATAAAGCAGGTAAAACTGACTTTAGAGAATAAGAACCGTGCATATCTCGATGATAATAATCCCCATTCATAAAAGGGATCTGAAGATCATAGACATGAGGATAAAGCTCTAATAAATGATCTCTAAACTCTTCAAAAAGAATCGCACATTGCATGATCACACTTTTTTCTAGGGTGTTATTATAGGCAATAATGCAGGCATCAGCAGGAATATCAGCACAAAGATGCTTAGCTAATTCATATCTAGGATCATGGATACCGTCTCCTAGAAAATCCTTATGTTTGATTTCTCCTCCTTCTTCTTCAATATAGTCTAAGCTATATTGAAAAGGAATAGACTGATAAGGATGGCATCCCTCATATTCTGGTACTGAAAGCTGGAAGGTTTCAAAGTCTAAGAAATAAAGAGGATAATAAAGCTGATCCAAGAAATAATTCACTCTTCTTTCATTGATAGAAGGAGGTTCCTGATTAATATAACTTACGATCTGATTGATCTGTTTAGGATTTAAGGGAACATGATAATCGATCATATCCTGATAAGAAATAATATTCTGCTTATAATATTCTAAGGCAGTAGTTTTAGATAGTCCACCTACATCAAAGATATTATGTTCCACTAAATGATCAAAGCAGGTATCTCTAAACATACATCCATTTCCCTGCAGACAGTTTGTGGAAAGCTCTACTTCTATCATTTGATCAGAAAGAAGAGCTGTTAATTCCTGTACTTTTGCTTGAACACTTTCCTGATTATCTAAAGCATCCATTGTTACATCATGGAAGGTAAACAATAAACGAGGATCAACTGAACCGTATCGAATATAAGACGAATTAATGGTTAAGATATATATAGATTTAATTTTATAGCCAGCATTTGTGATCACATAATAAAGAAAATCAGCCTGCTGCTTATATTCCTTTTTTAGCTTAGTATTTCCTTTAGGAATATAAAGGATCAGACCCTCTTCACTTTGCTTAACAGAGCAGATCGTAGCTTTACAGTTCATGTAAATAAAGGTGGCATTACAGATAGAAGCATCACTGTCCCTTAATAGCGCTTGGGTTTTTATAAAGGCTTCTTCATCATTTTCTTCCTCTACCTTTACATAAGGTTTTATATATTCATGAGTATAGTGATGAAGTAAAGAATCACTAGAATGAGGCTTATTATTTTGTGCAGTTAAATAAAAAAGCTTAGGACACTGCAATCCCTTCTGATATAAAAAATAATTAATATACATAGTATCACCGAGAAATATTCTACCATATTTACAAAAGATAAAAAAGTTAAGATTGATTAATTTCCTGGCAACTTCTAAAATAAAAGAAAAGAGAGGAAGATTAAAATGAGAAAATTATTTGATATTAAGGTTTATGTAGATAAACCAATTGTAGTAGGACAGGATCATATCAATGGTAGAAGACAGCTGATCATCATTACTGGAGGAAAGCTGGAAGGTGAAGATCTGTATGGTAATAAGATCTCAGGTCAGGCATTACCAGGAGGAGTGGACTCCCAGGTAATCAGACCAGATGGAAAATGTGAATTATCTGCAAGATATGGTATTAGATTAGACGATGGTAGAAGCTTTTATATTGAAAATAATGGAATGAGAACTGTTCCTGAAGAATATGTGGAAACAGTTTTAAAAGGAGAATTTATTGATCCTGAGCTTTATTACTTTGCTACTGTGCCAACCTTTGAGGTTTATGATCAAAGCCTGAACTGGCTAGAAAAGAAGATCTTTGTCTGCAAAGCAATCAGACAGGTAGATTGTGTAATTCTAGAATACTATGTGATTGAATAAGAAAAACCAGCTTAGCTGGTTTTTTATTCAACAAAGGTAAAAATATCATGAGCTCCAATATGATTTAAAATCATTATTTCCTTTTCATCGATATGTCCTAATAGATTTCTTTGACCATCTACAGGAATATCCTTTAGGGCAATCTGGATCTCTCCTAGATAGTGTTTTAGATTATTATTGACGATCAGAACATCTCCACGATGGTAAACAGTCTGCTGACAAGGTCTAAAAGGAATATCTTTTCCTTTATAGATCATTCTTGTCATTCTGCTTCTTAGCATATAATTTAAACAATCTCCCATATCATTATGAATTGGATATTGGAAAAGGATTTCTTTTTCTAAGGCTGTTAAGCCCTTTTCAAGATGAATATGAAAAGGAATACGAGTCAGATGACCATGAGGGACTAGAGAAGCAAATTCACCTAATTGATTCATAGGTTTAACCTCCTTGTAGGCGATCTTCATCACCTGAGCGATCGCTTCAAATTCTTCCTTTGAAGCATAGGCATTTCCAATTAAGATCTCATCGACATTTTTTAAAGCAATACAATGCTTTAATTGAACTTCGATTGGCAGATCACGATGTTCCTCGATCGTTGGCAGACCATCACTAACAGGCCATGGACCATGGGTTCCCTTTACATTGCTGGAAATAAAGATAGCTACCTTAATTCCCTTTTTCTTCCAATAGTTATTTAAATCATTAATAGCTTCTAGGCTAGGGGCAGTGTAGCGCTGAGGATAGAAGTTATGACAGGTTGTGATACGACTAGGATCTGCACCATTTTGAATCGCTTTTTCTATCACATCAATAAAGCCAGTAGACATTTCAATATCGATTCCTTCTTTATTATTGATCAAAATCGCATCTCTTTCATCCATAAAGGACATATCCATACGAATAATATCGATGCCCATTTCTTTAAATACAGATAGATTAGTTTCTGTTGCTCCCATTTTATGGAAGAAAAAGCCGTTAACATCCCCACTTACACGCATATTATAACGATGAGCAATGTCAGTAAAGCTTTTAAAATATTGAATAATTTCTTCTTTTGTTCCTTCTACACTAAATAAGCTTGTAAAGATCTTTGTAAAACCATAGGACGAAGCTAACTGAATATAGCTTTCAATCTCTTCAAGCTTTTCCTGTTCAGGATATAATGATATACCTAATACCATATAATTACCTCCTATATATTACTTCTATTATACCTTTTGGAAGATTATTTTATCAACATGAAAATAAATAATCACTTCAAAAAGTTTTGACAAATCCTTCAATCTTTTATACAATAACTCTTGTCACAGAAAACTGTGCATGAAACAGACCTCCCATAGGGATATGGCTACACGGACGGCCAGG
>R17__coassemble_726_pt1 | contig 12866 bp, 12 predicted proteins | sample R17__metabat2_high_PE_012 | metagenome-assembled genome bin R17 | reverse complement strand
CAGGTCAGGTAAAATATGGTAATAGAAATGATTATATCTTGTACAATAATGGAAGCTTTGTATTATATTTAAGTCACGCTAATGCAATTACTTATGCTAATAATCTAAATAGTAGCTACGCAAAAGGGTTAGCATCAGATGTTTGGGCTTTTGTAGGCTTTGTGGCAGGGGTTGTTGCTGGTTGTTATGTTGCTGTAAAATCTGCAGATTTAAAAATATCAACATTGGTTAGTAGTGGGATAAGTTCCGCATTATCTACACTTGGTACATGGTTAGCTCAAAAAACTGCCGGGCAAAGAATTGCATGGATGAATACATTATATAATCAGGTAACAGATGCATTAATGAAATGTGATTCTAATGTTGGAATCTATGTCAGTTTTAATGCGAATAATGGAAATCATTATGTAGGAATTCAGACATATTAAATTAAGAGGGATTCACAATGAAAACGTTTATTATGATTGTATTTACTTTTTTAGATATATATTTATATATTCATCCAGTTAATAAATTTGGAAAAAAACTCAGTGATTTAGAAATCAGTAACCGTAGATTAATTGCTGGTGTAAGTTTTAATTGTCTTACACCATTAATTCTTTGCTTACTAGATATGTTATGGATTTTTCCAATTCTTTTGTTTCCATTTTGTTTAGATTTTTTTTTGTATACTTATAAAAGATATTCTAATAAATAGGATAAGCATATAGAAAGCTAAACACTATTCTTATTGAATAGTGTTTTTTAGTTTGTTAATATGAACTAACTTTATGGTATAATTGGCAAAAGGGGATGAAAAATATGATCGATAAGAAATATGTAGAGAAGGTAATTAAAAGTAAACCAATGCCTCATAGCCTGGAAATAGGATATAAAGAAAATCATATGGAGGAACGAATCAATAGTGTACATCAAAGATGCATAGAATTATTTAATGAAAATGAGGATGCACCTAAAGCTTTTCAAAGACATCTTCAACAAATCTTACCTACAATTGCGTATTATGAGGATCTGCTAGAATATTATGGAAATCAAGAAGAAGCTTTAGCTTTTATGGATCGTTATATATTAGAAGAAATCAAGGATATGGCTAAAAATTTCCAGAGAATTCTAAAGCTTCCTGGATTATATAAACTAATTCCTTCATTATTCAAGATTGGTGTTAAAATGATGTTTAATGAAGCAGCTGGCTTTGGTATGACTGAACTAAAGGAAGATGGCTTTTGTGCAGATATGCATATCTGTCCCTACGCAAAAACCTGTCAAAAATATAATTGCTTTGAGATTGCCCATTATTTCTGTGATTCTGATGATATCAGCTATGGAAATATGCATTCTAAACTAGAATGGAAGCGTACTAAAACAATTGGTCGTGGAAATGAAATATGTGATTTTAGACTAAAGGTAAAAAAATAGTTTTTATAGAAAAATAAAGGCTAATCCCTTATAATTAATAAGAGGTGGTTTTATGTTGATCAAAGAAAAACTAGAAAATGGAGATTTTTCTAATAGTGAAAGAGTTATTGTAGATTATATTCTAGAAAATAAGATGGTAATTAAAGATATGACTACAAAGGAGATCGCAAATGCTACTTTTACTTCTCCTTCTACTTTAATTCGTATTGCTCATAAAATGAATTATAAAGGATGGAATGAATTAAAGGAAGCATATTTAAATGAAGTAGAATATCTAGAAAGTCATTTTGATGAGATCGATGCGAACTTTCCTTTTCAAAATGATGATACAATTATGTCTATTGCTTCTAAATTAGCTGAATTAAAACAAGAAGCTTTGCAGGATACATTAGCATTAGTTAGGCATGATGATCTTCAAAAAGCTGTTCAGATCATTCGTAAGGTAGATACGATCTATGTGTTCGCAGTAAGCAATAATGGACTTATCTGTCAGGAGTTTGCTCATAATATGATGAGAATTGGGAAAAAAGTAATCACTGCCACTATCCAGGGAGAATTAGTATTTCAGGCAATCAATGCAGATAGTAATTCTTGTGCAATCATTCTTTCTTATTCAGGAGAAACTCCAGTTCTATTACGTGCTTTACAGGCTTTAAAGGCAAATCAGATTCCAGTTATTGGTATTACCAGCATAGGGGAAAATTCACTATCCAAGGGAACAGATGTAAATATGCGTATTTGTACAAGAGAAAAGCTGTTTTCTAAGATCGCTACCTTCTCTACAGATGTATCTTTTGAATATGTCCTAGATCTACTATATTCATGTACTTTCTCTTTAAATTATAATCAGAATGTGAAAAGAAAAATCATGACTTCAAGAATGATTGAAAAAGGTAGATTTAGTACCTTAGATATTTTAAAAGAAGACGAATTTTAAAAGCCAGAGCTATGCTCTGACTTTTTTAGTTAAATAATTGCTGATCTTTTCCACTTGGAACTTTATAGAAGATACAGATCACGATTGCTGTTAAGGTTAAAAGGGCTAAGATCTTATAGAAAGAAGTATAAGAATAGAAATCAATCATATATCCTGCTACATTCTGGAAGAAGATAGAAGAAAAACTCTTAACGATCTGTACTGTCGCAAAGGCTGACATTACATATCTAGAATCTACAATGGTATTGACTACCTTTAGATTGATCATAATAAAGGACATGGTAGCTACAGCCTTTGTTAGAATAGCTACGATCACTAATATAACTTTATTAGTAATAAATGCATAGGTAGTAAACTGGATCAATAGTATTCCAAATACCCCTAGTAACAGCTGTTTATTACTTAATTGATTCATAAATTTATTAGAGAAGAATACGATTGGTAATTCTGATAAAGTCAGTAAAAAGACTATTGTAGAGATCGTATTCATACTCATTCCCTTAGATTGGAACATAGCAGGGAAATAGGTAGAGTTTGTATTCGTTAAACCATAGAATAAAAGAATAATCACTAAATAAGTTATAAAGGTACGATCAAAGTATCCCTTCTTCTCTTTATTTGCTTTAGCTTTAGGCTGTGCTTCTTTTTCATTCTTTGTTCCATAGATTCCTAATAAACAGATCAATAATCCAATTCCAAAGAATATATACATGGCATCAGGAGCAATATAGGTATAAACTAAACCAGATACCTTACTGGCTACAGCATAACCAATAGTTCCCCAGATTCTGATTTTCCCATAGGAATATTTAGATAAAGTTGCCATACGTTCAATCAATGGATTAGTAGAATTAAATAAACCTAAGGTAATACTGTAAATCAAAGCAATCAGATAGATATGATCTACAAGAATAAAGGTAATTCCTAATACACAGGATAGTAATAAAATAATTGTATTTACTTTTTTCTGATTATAGTGATCATTTAAGTAACCAACAATAGGTTGAATGATCATAGCGGTAATATAGGAGCAGGATACAACCATAGAAACCTGGGTTGCAGTATATCCTTTATCCATTAAATAAACTGAGATATAACCACTAAAAAATGCTAATGAGAAAAAGTAAAAGAAATACATTAGAAAATAGCTTAAATAGCTTCCTTTATAGTTTTTCATAATACCCTCCTAAAAATTAAAATGATCGGGATCAGGACCAGTACGTTTATGAATATTTAAATGATCCATTACTAACATTTCTGTTTCTGTAAGTTCAAAATCAAATAAGTTTATATTCTCGATAATTCTTTCTTTATGGACAGATTTAGGTAATACAACGATTCCTTTTTGTAGTAGCCATCTAAGAATGATCTGAGCAGTTGATTTTTGGTGTTTAGCTGCAATTCTTTCTATTTCAGGTAAATATAGACAGCTTCCTGAACCTAATGGAGACCAGGCTTCTAGTCTGATTTTATTTTCTTTACAGTATTCCATTGTTTCTAGATCCTGAAATTGAGGATTGATTTCAAGCTGATCGACAGATGGTATTTTATGGACATTGGCTAGTAGATTTTCTAAATGAGATCTTCTAAAATTACTTACTCCAATTGCCTTGATATAGCCTTCATCCTTTAGCTTTTCCATTTCAAGATAGGCTTCTACATAGCCTTCTGCTGGCCAATGCATTAAATATAGATCTACATAGTCTAACTGCAGCTTATGTAAAGAATCCATTAAAGCTTCTCTTACACGATGTTTTCTAATATCTTCATTCCATAATTTAGTCGTAATAAATAGATCTTCTCTTTTGATTCCTGACTCTTTAATTGCTTCTCCTACAGCTTCTTCATTATGATAGGCAGCAGCTGTATCAATATGACGATAGCCTGCATCAATAGCGTCTAATACAGCCTGTTTGGTATTTTCACCACTTTTCCATACCCCTAAGGCTACTATTGGCATAGTAGTATCACAACATAGCTTTACACATGTATCTTTATTCATAGTATCACTCCTTTGCTGTCTGTATTATAATTAGCTTTTATTGAAGTAGATATAGTTTAGCTTCTCTTTCAAATTTCATTTAGAAATTTAATTAGATAAAAAAATGAAAATGTAAATACAATTTGATTTTTGTAAATAGAAAAGAATAAAGCTATTGATTATGGTACGAAAACAAACTATAATAAAACTATAGTATAATACTTTAGAAAGAATAGTGATTGTATCTTTGACAATTAGCTCAGTTTTGAATATACTTAAGACAAGCAGGTGAAAATATGAATCAACGAGAAAGAATGACACAATTATATAGCGCAATTTCAAAAACAAATGAGATCTATGAAGCTTGGGCAAAGAAAAATGGTCTAAGCTATATTGAAATGACACTATTTTATGATCTTGCAGAGTATGAAGGGGAACCTGTTACTCAAAAGCAATTATGTGTAGATCTTGTTTTATCTAAAACAACCGTAAATAGTGTCGTGAAAAAATATATAAAGATGGGTTATCTAGAATTACAGTCAATTCCAGATAATAAAAAAGAAAAGTGGGTTGCTTTAACTGCTCAGGGAAGAAAATTTGTTGATCAGCTGATCATGCCTTTATTTCATTTAGAGGAAGAAATCATCTCTACTATTTCTGATGAACAGCTTAATCAGGCTGAAAATACTTTAAATCTGTATTCTCAACAATTAGAAGAAAGACTTCTAAAATAAAATGGATGTATTGCTACATCCATTTTTTCTTAAATATTTGTATAACCGTTAAAGTCGTAGTCTACAACTCTTGCTACTTCTCTACCTTCTCTTATGGCCCATACAACAAGAGATTGTCCTCTTCTCATATCTCCACATACATATACATTTTCTTTAGTTGTACGATAGTGATCATCTAAAACTGTATTTCTTTTAGTAGTATCAACATCAAAAGCTTTAACTACATTACTTTCAGCTCCGATAAATCCTGCAGCAATTAATACTAGATCTACATCGATTGTTTCTTCACTGCCTTCGATCATCTTTAAGCTAGAATCTAATTTTACGATTACAGCCTGTTTTACGTTATTCTGTTCATCTAAAATAAATTCTTTAACAGTTGTAGAGTAAACTCTAGGATCATTACCAAATACAGCAGCAGCTTCTATTTGCCCATAGTCAGTTTTCTTGACTCTTGGCCATTCAGGCCATGGGTTAGATGCTAATCTTGTTTCAGGTAATTCTGGCATCATTTCAAGCTGAATAACAGATTTGCAGCCTAATCGAACTGCAGTACCTACACAGTCATTTCCTGTATCTCCACCACCGATTACTAATACTCTTTTACCTTTAGTAGGGAAGTAATGATGATCCTTTAAATCACTATCTAATAATGATTTAGTTACAGAAGTTAAATAATCTACTGCAAAGTGAATACTTGGACTTTCTCTTCCTGGCACCTTGATATCTCTAGGAACTCTACTACCACAGGCTAAGATGACTTTATCATAATCTTGAAGTAATGCATCAGCCTGTTGTTTATTTTCAATTCCACTATTAACCTTAAATTCAATTCCTTCTTGTTTCATGATTTCTACCTTACGGTCGATTACATGTTTTTCAAGCTTCATATTAGGAATACCATACATTAATAATCCACCAATACGATCAGCTCTTTCAAATACAGTTACATGGTAACCTCTTTTATTTAAACAGTCTGCAGCAGCTAATCCAGAAGGACCAGAACCTACTACTGCAATCTTTTGATCAATACGATATTTAGGAGGTTTAGCAGTGATCCATCCTTGTAAATATCCTTCTTCAATAATTCCACGTTCATTTTCTCTAACTGTTACTGAATCTCCATTTAAGGAACATGTACATGCTTTTTCACATAATGCAGGACATACTCTTGAAGTAAATTCTGGGAAGTTATTTGTTTTTAGTAAACGAGTTAAAGCTGCTTTATAATTTCCGTGGTAAACCAGATCATTTGTTTCAGGAACCAGGTTGTTTAATGGACAACCTGATACCATTCCCTGAATTACTTTTCCATTCTGACAGAAAGGTACTCCACAGTCCATACAACGGGCAGCCTGTGCTGACTGTTTAGCCTGTGATAAAGGAGTGTGGAATTCATTAAAGTGTTTGATTCTCTTTAATGGATCCTGTTCAATACTTTCTTTTCTTTCTATTTCTAGAAATCCCATTAGTTTTCCCATTGTTATGCTCCTTTCTTAAAAGCATTAAATGCTTCTACCTTTGCCTGATCAAGACTTAATCCCTCTTGTTCATATTGAGAGATCAAAGCTGTGATCTTCTTATAGTCATGTGGAACGATCTTCTTAAAGTGACCGTATTCCTCTGAATAGTGATCTAAGATCTTCTTAGCAATCTGTGATCCTGTATGATCATAATGACTTTGAATCATAGCTCGTAATTCTTCCTGATCATAGTGAGAAGATACGATTGTATAATCTACTAATTCTTTATTGATATTAGCGTATAAATGGTTATTTGGATCATATACATAAGCAATACCACCAGACATACCAGCTGCAAAGTTCTTACCTGTTGGACCTAAGACAACAGCCATACCACCAGTCATATATTCTAGACCATGGTCTCCAACACCTTCAACAACTGCTTTAGCTCCTGAGTTACGTACACAGAAACGTTCACCAGCGATACCATTGATATAGGCCTCACCAGAAGTAGCACCATATAAAGCTACGTTACCGATAATAATGTTTTCTTCTGCTTTAAAAGTAGATTCAACAGGAGGCGTGATCACCAGCTTACCACCAGATAAACCTTTACCAAAGTAGTCATTACTATCTCCATGAAGTTTAAGTGTTAATCCCTTAGGAATAAAGGCACCAAAGGATTGTCCACCAGCTCCATGACAGTCAACTACATAGGTATCATCTTCTAGTGTATTTCCATATTTCTTTGTGATTTCACTACCGAATAATGTACCAAATGAACGGTCAGTATTAGATAATGATAATTGAATTGTTTTAGCCTTTTGATTCTTTAAGGCACTCTTGAATTCTTTAATTAAAACTGTTGTATCCTTTGTTTCATTCAGTTTGAAATCAAAGTTTACATTTTTCTTGTGATGAACATTTAGGTTCATACCAAGATCTGGATGAATAATATTCTTTAAATCAAGGGATGAAGAGGAATCAAATTCTAGTAAATCGGATCTACCTACCATTTCATCTACTGTTTTAAAGCCTAATTCAGCCATATATTCTCTTAATTCCTGAGCGATAAACTTCATAAAGTTTTCAACGTATTCAGGTTTTCCTCTAAAGTTCTTTCTTAAGATTGGGTTCTGTGTTGCTACCCCAACTGGACATGTATCAAGGTTACATACTCTCATCATTACACATCCCATAGTTACTAATGGTGCAGTCGCAAAACCAAATTCTTCAGCCCCTAATAAGCAGGCAATAGCTACATCTCTACCAGTCATTAGCTTACCATCTGTTTCCAGTACAACATGACTTCTTAGATCATTTAAAATTAAAGTCTGATGAGCTTCAGCTAATCCTAATTCCCATGGTAAACCTGCATTATATACAGAGTTCTTTGGAGCAGCTCCAGTACCACCGTCATAACCAGAAATTAAGATCAGACCAGCTCCTGCTTTAGCTACCCCAGCAGCAACTGTACCAACCCCAGCTTCACTTACCAGCTTAACTGAGATTCTGGCATCCTTATTAGCGTTCTTTAAGTCATAAACTAATTGTGCTAAATCTTCAATTGAATAAATATCATGATGAGGAGGTGGTGAAATTAACCCAACCCCAGGAGTAGAGTGTCTTGTCTTTGCAATCCATGGATATACCTTACCACCAGGCAGGTGTCCACCTTCACCAGGTTTAGCTCCCTGAGCGATCTTGATCTGGATCTCCTGTGCTGAACATAAGTATTCACTTGTTACCCCAAAACGACCTGAAGCAACCTGTTTAATAGCACTGCATTTACTATCTCCATTAGGTAATGGTGCAAATCTTTCTACATCTTCTCCACCTTCACCTGAGTTAGATTTACCATGTAATCTATTCATCGCAATTGCCATAGTTTCATGAGCTTCTTGTGAAATAGATCCATAAGACATAGCTCCAGTTTTAAATCTTTTAACGATCTCTTCTACTGGTTCAACCTTATCAATAGAGATTCCTTTTCTCTTTTTAAAGGTAAACTGACCTCTTAGATTGAAGTGACTAGCTTCATCATCGATCATATGTGTATATTCTTTAAATTGATTGTAATCTCCATTACGAGTAGCCTGCTGTAGCTTATGAATAGTAGCAGGATTGTATAGATGTTCCTCTTTACCACTTCTGCTCTTATGATCACCAGCACTATTTAATGTAATATCTGTATCTAATCCTAATGGATCATATACCTGATCATGTCTATACATTACATCTTCTTCAATATCTTTAATTGTTTTACCACCAATACGACTGACTGTATTAGGGAAATACTTTTCAATAAATTCTTCACTTAAACCAATAGCTTCATAGTTCTGTGAACCTCTATAGGAATGTAAAGTAGAGATTCCCATTTTAGAAGCGATCTTAACGATTCCATGCATGATTCCTCTATTATAGTCATCAATTGCAGCATAGTAATCTTTATCTAATAAACCATCATCAATTAACTGCATAATAGTATCCTGAGCTAAGTAACCATTGATTGCACTAGCTCCAAATCCCATTAGGGTTGCATAGTGATGGATCTCTCTAGGTTCTGCAGTTTCTAGAATTAAAGCAACAGAGTTTCTTTTCTTTGTACGTACTAAATAAGAGTTAACAGCCCCTAAAGCAAGTAATGAAGGAATAGGTAAATGGTTATCATCTACACTACGGTCTGATAAAATAACGATATTTGCTCCTTCATGATAAGCTTTATCAACTTCTACATATACCTTTTCAATTGCTTTTTCTAGTGAGGTATTCTTAATATAAGTAATATCTACTGTACTAGCTTTAAATCCTTCTTTTTTAATACTTCTGATCTTCATCAGATCAGTATTTGATAGAATAGGGCAGTCTACCTTTAATAAATGACAGTTTTCTGCCTGATCCTTTAACAGGTTTCCATCTCTACCAATGCAGATACTTGTTGAAGTAATAATTTCTTCACGGATCGCATCGATTGGTGGGTTGGTAACCTGAGCAAATAGCTGTTTAAAGTAATTAAATAGTGGAGGATGGTTAGTCGATAAAGCCGCAATTGGTGTATCATTTCCCATAGCTACAATATTTTCATTACTTGTTAAGGCTAATGAACGAATATAGTTAACATCTTCATAGCTATAACCATGGATCTTCTGAAGCATTGTTAATTCATCGTTTTTATATCTTTCTACCTTTTCATTTGGAATTCTCAGATCCTTTAATTCCACAAGATTTGATTCCAGCCATTCTCCATATGGATTAGCTGTAGCGTATTTTTCCTTTAACGCATTATCTTCAATTAATTCCCCTTTGATCGTATCTACTAACAACATCTTACCAGGACGAAGACGTTCCTTTAATAAAATATTCTGAGCAGGAATATCTAATGCACCAACTTCACTGGATAATACTAAATAATTATCCTTCGTAATATAATAACGTGAAGGTCTTAATCCGTTACGGTCTAAGACTGCTCCCATAACTTCCCCATCACTAAATAAAATAGATGCAGGACCATCCCATGGTTCCATCAGGGTTGAGTTATATTGATAGAAGTCTTTTTTAGACTGTGACATACTCTTATCATTTTCAAATGGTTCAGGAATACAGAACATAACTGCTCTTGGCAGATCCATTCCAGCCATTACTAAGAATTCTAAGGTATTATCTAACATTGCTGAGTCACTACCAGTAACATCTACAACAGGATATACCTTAGTTGTATCTAATAGATCAGTATGCATATTTTCTTCACGGCTTAGCATATTGTTAGCATTTCCCTTAATGGTATTGATTTCCCCATTATGAACCATAAAACGGTTTGGATGTGCTCTACGCCAAGATGGCATAGTGTTTGTAGAGAAACGTGAGTGTACTAATCCAATTGCACTCTTATATTCTTCTGATTGTAAATCAAGATAGAACTTTCTTAACTGATCTACTAATAACATTCCTTTATAAACGATCGTTCTACTAGATAAGGAACATACATAAGTATCATCAAACTGACTTTGTTCAAAGATACGTCTTACAGTATATAATTTACGGTCAAAAGCTACTCCTTTAGCTGTTTCTTCTGGCTTTTCAATAAAAGCCTGAAGGAAGTAAGGCATAGCATCTAATGCTTTCTTTCCTAAGATCGATGGATCTGTTGGTACTTCTCTCCATCCTAAGAAATGTAAAGATTCCTTTTTAACGATTGTTTCAAACATTTTCTGTACTCTTGCACGAATTCTACGATCGGTTGGTAAAAAGAACATTCCAACTCCATATTCTCCCTTTTCAGGTAATTCGAATTCAGTAATAACAGATTTAAAATAATCATGAGGAATCTGAGTTAAGATCCCAATTCCATCTCCAGTTTCCCCTTCAGCATCTTTCCCCGCACGATGTTGAAGCTGTTCAACGATTTTTAAAGCATCGTCCACTGTTTTACGTGTCTGGATCCCGTTCATCTGTACAACTGCACCGATCCCACAGTTATCATGTTCGAAGCTTTCATTGTATAATCCTACTGATTTCATATTCTAACACCCTCTTCTTGTTGATATAGTCTAATCCCATTATTGCTTCTTAAGCATGACAATATTATATTGTGATAATAATTAATTGTCAATGATAATTTGTTATCATTTATAAAAATTTATCATTTAGTTGTTTAGAACTAAAAATTAGAAGTTGTAACTTAGAAAATAGATAAATTTATTTAGAAAATAAAAAAAGCATCAGTTATCTGATGTTTTTTTATCGATTTCTTTTTGTAATGCTTTAATCGCTTTGCTTTCTTGTTCATCTAGTTTGATTTCTTTCTTTTTGTTTAATTCCTTTAGCGTTTCATCCTTCTGTTTGTCCATTGCTTTAAGCAGCTCTTCTATTTCCTTCTTAAACATTCTGTACACCTCTTTTTGCCTGTTTCATAAAGTAAATCATAGCAATTACACATAATCCAGTCATGACTACAAATTCACCAATACACCATAATAAATAGGGAATAAAGTTCATATATAGTTCTTCTGCATTGATCAGGGCTACATTGAAATAGGTTAATGTAACATTGTTGCAGATATATGGTAATTTATGTGTTAACAGGATATTACATGATAGGATAATTCCAAGTGGAAGTATCGTAGCTAATAAAGCATTTATACCAATACCAGCTAAGAAGGATCTTACTAAGATCAATACATAAGCCTGAACTAAACCAACAACACTTCCTGTTAAGGTAGAGATAAACTTTCTTTTTAAATTATCATCTATAATCGCAAAGAACATAATGTTACTCATAAATACGATCCATGATTCATAGTGATAGGCTGCCAGCTGTGTTTCAAAATTCTGGGCAATAGTGTTAACCACCATCATTAATACTAAAATTGTTAATCTGATTTTTGTTTCTGTTTTCATACTTTTTCTCCTTTATTTTTTCTTTCACTTAGATTATATTTGAAATAGGATCTGCACTCTATGGTCAAATATAAACGTATAGCATAAAGTTAGACTAATAGTATAAATATGTTCAGGATTGGAGAAAATATAATGATAAGAAGAGATGTTTTAAAGTCAAAAACAGCAATATGTAATGCTTTTTAAGAGCTATGTCTAGAAAAGGAATGGAATAAGATCACAGTAAAGGATGTAATTGATAAGGCTAATGTATCAAAGGGAACCTTTTATGCTCATTATATAGATATTATCGATTTAAGAGAACAGATCATGGAACTTTATTTATCGAATAAATTTGCAGATCTAATCGATGTAGAAGAAATATATGAACATTTAGATGAGTATATATATAAAGGATTAGTAGATACTAGAAATGATCAGAAGATCCTTTATGCGATTTCTAATAAAGGAACAAACAATATGATCTATGATCATATGAAAGCAAAAATGTTAGAGAAATTCAACAATATCAACTCATTAAGTAAAGAAAATGATGAAATCATAGATTTATGTATTGTAAATACATATATTGGAGTATTAAAAAAGGTAGTAGAAGATGTAGATCAAAGTATGGATCTTAAGAAAGTAAGTCATACTGTAGCTGACTTTATTCAGAATGGAATCAATGTTTAGTTTGATCCAAAATAGAGAGTGATAATTTACTATTATAGGTGTTTATTATTAGTAATAAATATTCTAAAATAGAAGCAAATAGGAGTGAATCATATGTATAAGCAAAGAATAATGGAACTAGAAGAAATAATTTCTCATAAGCAGGAATATCTTCAAGAAAAGGATGAATTAGAAAAACTATATCTACAATATAATGAGAAAAAGAACAAACAGAATAAATAACTAGATAAGTCTTTAGAAGAGCTTGAACAATATCAGAGTTCTAT
>R17__coassemble_700_pt1 | contig 13298 bp, 15 predicted proteins | sample R17__metabat2_high_PE_012 | metagenome-assembled genome bin R17 | reverse complement strand
ACTGTATAAGTAGATTGCGCGCTTATCTACTTACACAGTTTATTTTACACTCTCTGATCTTTCCTTCATCATAAAGGGATATTTTATAGTTTAAGCGATCCAGGGTATCCTGCATATCCTTCATTTTGTTTTCTAGTATTTCTTTTTGTTGAAGAAGGATCTTTTTTCTTTGTTCAGTTGAGTTTTCTACCTTAAATAAGCTGACATATTTACTTAAAGCTTCAATCTGTACTCCTGCCTTACGCATACAGATGGCAAGCTCGATCCACCCTAGACTATCTTCATCAAAGTTACGTACACCATTTTCATTTCTAGGAACTGAAGGAATTACTCCTACCTTTTCATAATATCTTAGTGTATCAGCGGTAATATCATACTTTTCACATACCTGTTTAATTGTCATTATCCTCACCTCTTGTTAAAGTTTACTCTAACTTAAACCAAAAAGCAATTGATTTCCTGCTTATTATCACTTAAAATTGAAAATGGTGAGAAATAATGAAGGAAATTTTTAAAAGAGTCAGTGTAAGAAATTATCTAAATTAGGAAATAGAGGAAGAAAAAATAGAACAATTACTTCGTGCAGCTATGCAGGCCCCTAGCGCAGGTAACCAGCAATCCTGGCATTATTTTGTGGTAAGTAATCCTCAAATTAGAAAAGAGCTAAGTGAAGTCCAACAGTATGCTTCCCCCTGTTTAAAAGCCCCTTTAGTAATCGTACCATGTATGAGTGGAGAAGGAATCTTTAAAGAATATGCTATTGAAGATCTAAGTGCTTCTATTGAAAATATATTATTAGAAGCAGTAAGTCTAGAGCTAGGAGGAGTATGGATGGGCATCTATCCAAGAGAGGAATTAGTATTAAAGGTTCAAAATATACTACATACCTCCTATATCCCAGTTGCTTTATTAGCTATTGGCTATCCAGAAAAGGTACAGGAACAAAAATCAAGATATAATAAACAAAAGGTGACCTACCTGAAGTAGATCACTCTTTTTTATTCATACTGTTTATTTAGTTTTTTAAAGATATTCATTAATACAAATCCAGCTACAATAGCTAGGATCAATTCTGTACAGAACTGTGAATAAGATAATCCAAAGTATGGATAGATCTTATTTAAGATAATGATCAATGGAATTTCTAAAATAATCTTTCTGGCAATCGCAAAGCCAAGTGATAATTTACCATTTCCAATCGCCTGATAGATTCCTACACATAGGAAGTCAAAGGTTAAGAATGGAATACCTAAACAGAATCCTCTAAGTAATTTAGTACCATATTCTACTAATACATCAATACTTGTAAATAAACTTATAAAGGTTGGTGAGAAGCAATAGAATAAAGCTGTGCAGACAAAGCCAAAGCTTAAACAGATCTTGGCAGCTGTAAAGATCGTCTGTTTCATACGGTCAATTCTACCACTGGCATAACAATAGCTAACTAAAGGCATAATTCCCTGTGACATTCCTAAAGCGATCTGTACGGGTACCATATTGACCTTATAGGTGATCCCAATAGCCGCTACATGCTCTGTACCATAGCCTGAAGCAAGATTATTTAAAATAGTCTGTCCTGTTACATTTAACAGATTCTGAATACTAGCAGGAATTCCTACTGCACAGATAGCAAGAATAATTGCCCAGTTAAAGTTAAAGTTCTTAGGAGATAAGGTAACAAAGGTACCTTCCTTTCCTTTCTTGGTAATTAATACTACAAAATATAAACATGCAAAGCAGTTAGAAATAAAGGTTGCACAACCAGCTCCTGCTGCTCCCATATTTAATCCCCATGGTAAAATAAAGAATGGGTCAAGGATCATATTTAAAATACATCCAGACATAGTTCCAATAGAAGCATGTAAAGAAGCCCCTTCAGATCTTACCATATAAGCTAATACAACATTTAAAATAGCTGGTACAGCTCCACACATAACTGTCCATTTCATATATTCATATGTAGCTGAATAGTTTGAAGCATCAGCTCCCAACATATGAATAATAGGTTCATGGAAGAATAAGAATGCAATCGATATACAGGCAGCAAAGAATAAAGAGCAATAGAAACCAATCGTAGATGTTTTTCTAACTCTATCATAATCTTTACTTCCTAATGATCTTGACATTAAGCTTGATGAACCAACCCCAAATAGATTATTGATGGCATTAAACGCTAATAAGATCGGTGAAGCAAAGGTAACAGCAGCATTCTGCACTGCATCATTTAACATACCTACAAAATAAGTATCTGCAAGATTATAAAGGATCATTACTAAAGAACTTAAAATAGTAGGGATCGCTAAGATCATAATAGCCTTTAATACAGGGGTATTTTCAAATAACTCAGTTCTATCATTGTTCATAAAATCTCTCCCTTCATAGTGACTATTATACAATAAACAGGAATCATTTTAAATTAGATTTTCTTATTAATTTGATCCTAAATCATGTATAATAACCTATATAAGGGGGAATAAATATGTTAACACAGTTAAAATATGAAATGATACAGTATGAAAGAGGATGCCCATCAAGAATTCAGCATTTCTTAAAGGTTCATAGCTTTGCTAAGCTGATTGGAGAAAAGGAAGGATTGGATGAACATACTCTATTTATTTTAGAAAGTACTGCCTTAGTCCATGATATTGGCATTAAAAATGCAAAGATCAAATATGGTTCTTCTGCTGGTCCTTATCAAGAAAAGGAAGGAGAAATAGAAGCTAGACCATTACTAGAGAAATTAGGCTATGATCCTACTGATATCGATCGTATCTGTTATTTAGTAGGTCATCATCATACCTATAATATGGTTGATGGCATTGATTACCAGATTCTTTTAGAAGCAGATTATCTTGTAAATTCCTTTGAACATGAACACGAAAGTCAAGAAGTAATCTATAAAATGTTGAACAATGTCTTTAAAACTAAAACAGGAAAAGATCTGCTGATCACACAGTTTGATTTAAAATAAGCTATGAAGCTTAGAAAAATGTGGGTCGATATGGATGAAGAAGTCATTCAAGAATTAATGAAGACCATATCTACAAAGTCCAAGACTACTCTAGCCTTATGGGGATTAGATTACGCTACAAAGTACTATCTTCCCCTTGACAAGGAGGATTCTACTCTATTGTTAGAAACAATTCCCCTTATCGAAGAATGGATCTATCATCAAAAAAAGCCTGATTTAAAGGAAATCAGAAGTAAAGCAGGTAAGATCAAAGACTTCAAAAGACAGATCACCTATCGTGCTGTGATCACTGCCTTTGCAATCTATAATACTCCTACCAATGCCTTAGGCTTTCTTCTTTATGGATGTATGGCTATAGCCTATAGTAAGAAAGAAAATCTAAGTCAGGAAGAATATGATATCATTGCTTTACAGGAATTAGAGCATGCCTTAAGCTCTCTTAAGGATAGCTGTAAAGAAAACGAAGAAAAACCAGTCAAGATCAGCTGGAACTGTTAAAAAGGAGTTCAATTTGAACTCCTTAATTCATTGATGTTCCTTCTAATTCAAGTACTTCTTCCCATTTTTCATTTAGATCAATATTATCATTGATATTAGAGAAGGTATAGTTGATCGTAGCTATTACATCTTCTCCATTATAGATCTCTAATGTACCAGATTTAAACAGATCATTTTTAATATTCATAGTTAAGACATAATCATAATCATATCCTTCATAGCTTAAATGGAAGACTAAGTTCTGATTATCATCAAATTCTACTGAATTAACAGTAATTGAATCGATAGAATATACATCCATACTATCATTGTTTTTAAATAATCCTACGATTTTTTCTAATACCTCATTATCAATTGAACCAGCTTTATATTTTGTTAATGGAGTAGCATACATAAAGGAAGAATCATTTTCATCCACAAATGCATAACCATGTAAACAATGAAATGAAGAGATCGTAGCATCTGTTTCAAATAAATACTGATCATTTACAGTATCACTTGCTACTACTACATCCATATCATAAATATCATAGTCTACAGCTAATTCTAATTCGTAATATTTTACATTCTTTTCAAAATAATTGATGGCAGCTTTATAGACCTGCTCTGCTGTTTTAGTAGCTGCTTCCTTGACCTTTGAACATCCACATAATAATAATGATAAACATAAAATTGAACTAATTACTTTCTTCATAGAATTTCCTCCTAATACAACCTTATTGTATTCCTTTTAGATCAATTAATAAAGAAGATTAATTAGAGAAATACAGGGAGATAAAAAGAAAAAAAGAAAAATAAATCTATCAGGAATATAAAAAACCCAATCTTCTATAAGATTGGATTTATTTTACTAAGCATTTTCTAAGACTAACTGTGGATTCGTAATGGTCTTGATATTATGATTTAATTCCTTATAGGTTAACAATATAGCTGCTAAAGCAATGATAAAGGTAAATAGATCAGAAGCAGGCATAGAATATAATACACCATCTAAACCAAAGAATACAGGTAATACAAGGGCAAAACCAACTCCAAAGACAACTTCACGGATCAATGAAATAATAGTAGATAATGCAGCTTTACCTAGTGACTGTAAGAAAATAAAGCATGCTTTATTTACACAGGCAAATGGTAATAGGCATAAATAGATTCTAAATGATTTTAAACCAAATTGCGTATAGACTAAGGCTTCATTAGCAGCTCCAAAGATATTTAATAATACCTGTGGGAAGAATTCAACAATTCCCAGTCCTACTAAACCGACGATAAATTCACCTAATAATAAATAGCTGAATAATTGCTTTACACGATCAAAACGATTTGCTCCTACATTAAATCCTACTACTGGTATACATCCTGCAGCCATACCAACAACAATACTGATAATGATCTGGAAGAACTTCATAACAATTCCTACTACAGCCATTGGGATCTGTGCATATTCTTCTAATCCAAAGATAGGATCTAAGGCACCATATTTACGAATCATATTATTGATTGCAGCCATTGCAGCAACTAATGAGATCTGAGATAAGAAGGAAGTTAATCCTAAAGGGATCATCTTTCCAATTACATGTAAATTCAAATTGAATGATTCTTTCTTTAACTCAATAGTTTTAAACTTTGTGATATAGTAAATAGAAGCAATAGCAGTAATAAACTGTCCTAGAATCGTAGCTAATGCAGCTCCCATCATTCCCCATTTAAAGATAAAAATAAAGATTGGATCAAAGATAATATTGAACAGAGCACCTGCTAAGGTAATGGCCATAGCAGATTTAGGAGAACCATCAGATCTGATAATAGGATTCATGGCCTGTCCAAACATATAAGCAGGAATCCCTACAGAGATCCAGGTAAAATATTCTTTTGACAGCTTAAATGTTTCTGCATTTACAGTAGCTCCAAAAGCAGTTAAGATAGCCTTCTGGAAGATAAAATAGATAGCAGTTAAAATAATAGAGATCCCTACTGTTAATACAATAGCATTCCCAACAGAAACAGCAGCATTCTTTTTATTCTTACTTCCTAAAGAAATACTTACAAAGGCACAGCTTCCGTCTCCAATACATACAGCGATCGCTAAAGCAACAATAGTTAAAGGGAAAACTACAGTATTAGCTGCATTTCCATAAGAACCTAAATAAGTGGCATTGGCAATAAAGATCTGATCGACAATATTATATAATGCCCCTACTAATAAACTAATAATACATGGAATAGCGTATTTACGCATTAAGGTAACTACGTTTTCCTTGACTAAAAAATCATTTTTCATACATAACCTCCTCTAAACAAAATAAAAGCGTATGATCAAATAGTTGGATTTACGCAAACTACTTGCTACACGCTCATATGACATCTAAAATTGGTTTTACTACACGCTACTTTTCACACGCTGACCTATTTTAACATCCACTTTTTCTTTTTTCAAATAAAAATTTTCATGAAAGCGTCAATCATTTTTTTACTGAAAACAAAAACTCAGCCCTATTGGACTGAATTTCTTAACATATTAACATAATCTTGTCTTACATCTTCTAAAGTAATAGAAGCCATTTTATCTTCCATAGCCTTTTGAATCTCACTTAATTTATCATCTAATGATTCATGAATATGACTTCCTACTAGACAGGCAGGATGAGGATTTTCATGGAAATGGAACAACTGCTGATCAGGAGTACATTCTACTGCATTATAGATCTCTAAAAAAGTAATATCCTTGTACTCTTTTGTTACTTTAATTCCCCCAGTTCCTCTAACTACTTCAATTAAACCTGCTTTTTTAAGCTGTTGAAGTAATTTACGTACAATAACAGGATTAGTACCAATACTTCCAGCCATAAATTCACTTGTCATTTTCTGATCTTTAAATACATCTATACAGGCAAACATATGGATTGCCATTGTAAATCTTGCTGATATCTGCATAATTTTCACCCGTATGTATTATATTCTAAATTCAATGTAATGTCAAAGGTTACACTATTTACTTTCTTCCTTCTTTTCTTCTTTTTTCTTAGCCCATTTCTTTCTCATTTCAAACTTTGGATCTAATGATTTATCAAATCCTCTAGGAATCATATTAACATCACTATTAGCTAATAATGAAGAATACTCTACTACAAAGTTTAAGGTGATCATAAATGCATCAGGGTCTAAATGATCCATAGTATCTCTATGATCATGGATCACAGCACCACCATGAGGCTGTAATCTAGCAAATGAACAAGATGGTACTCCATGAGTAGCAAATGAAGTAGAATCAGATGGATATAGATCGATTCTTGTTTCTACTGGATATCCCTTAGCATTAGCTAAGAACTTAATACCATTTTCTACTTCTTTAGTAGCAGATACAATACAGCATTCATATCCTAAAGTAACACCTGTCATATCAAAATTGATATTAAAAATAATATTCTTTAACTCATCTTCATGCATTTCACAATAATTACGAGAACCTACTAAACCAATTTCTTCTGAACCACACCATACAAATTTACATGTACGTCTTGGTGGATTTGCTTTATAGTAATGCATTAATTCCATGATCGTAATAGAACCAGTCATATTATCCCATGCTCCTGGTGAATAAGGAACTGAATCATAATGTGCACTAAATACTAATACTTCATCCTTTAGATCTGTACCTTCGATCACTGCTACTACATTATGAGCTTTTCCCTTCTTTTCGTTATCTGCCTTACATACTACCTTAATTGATTCTGGTTTAGCTCTAACTAAGTCTTCTGCATCATTGATATGAATGGTTAATCCTACTAATCCATGGCTATCCCCTCTTACATTTCTTGGTCTTAATTCAGGGATCAGGGTAGGATCATCATAGAAGCTTCCATGCATATTAATATATCCCTTAGCTCCCTTGCTTGCTAATTTTTCTAATAGTTCAGGGGTTGTTCTTCCCTGTACTAATACCATTTTATCTTTAATATCTACTAAGTTTGCTTCATTAGCATTTTCAATATATTTAAAACCACATTCTAAGCCATCAGTAACTCCCCCATTACCAATACCAATTACATGGTATTCCTTATAAATTGGTGAAGTGATCGCTAAAAAGGCTTCTGTAACCTCTGGCATATCAATTTCATATTCTTCTAGTACTGCATCCACTCCAGCTTCCTGGCATTTACCAAGAATAATATTGGCTGCTCTTAATTCATCTTCTGTTCCTGTAACACGGTTAAAGCTTAATTCTGTTAAGTTAGCCCATGCTCTTTCTTTATTTACTGACATATAATACCTCCTAAAACTCTAATAACGATTATACACCTTTTTGTATTAAACTGTATACATTTATTCAAAAAAAGTTAGGTACCTTGTGATTAAGCATTCAATATTTGAATGATTATTGATTTCAATAGTGTTATTTAGTAAAATAGAAGATAGAAAAAGGAAGGTATATTATATGAAAATCACACCAAGTAATTATACTTATGAAACAATGCCTGAATATACTGATGAAGTAATTGGGGCAAAGGAAGTTATCTTTAATGGAGATGAACCATCGGTAGAATATATTCCTGATGTAGTCTATGATACAAAGGATGGAACAGATCTTCATTTACAGATCTTAATGCCAAAGGTATTTAACCGTACTGATGTTAAGTTCCCTGGTATTATCTATGTACAGGGTTCTGCATGGAGAAAACAGAACTGCTATCGTGATATCCCTAATCTATCTAAATTAGCTTTAAGAGGCTATGTAATTGCTATTGTAGAATACAGACACTCTGGAATTGCACATTTCCCAGCACCAATTATTGATGCGAAAAATGCAACTCGTTTTATGAGACAGCATGCTGATGAATATAATCTAGATACAAATGTGATCTTTATGATGGGGAATTCATCAGGTGGTCATGTCAGCTCTATGTCAGGAATGACAAGCAGAACAGATCTTTTTGATGAACCAATTAATGATCAGCCATTAGATTATAAAGGAATTATTGATCTATATGGTTCTGTAGAATTAACTCTAGAATATGGTTTCCCTACAACCTTAGATTGTCAATTACCTACTTCACCTGAAGGAATGGAAATGGGATGGAATATTAGAGAACATATGGAAGAAACAGAAGTAGCTAACTCTAAAACCTATGCAGCTTATGATTATCCTCCAATGCTGATTGCTCATGGAACAAAGGATAAAACAGTATTCTGTCAGGAATCTGTTAATTTATATAATGCATGTAAAGAAGCTAATAAGGATGTTCAGTTTGTTTTTGTCAGACATTCAGACCATGGTGGACCAGCCTTCTATAAGGAAGAAATGTTTGATATCTATGAAGAATTCTTTAGACATTGCTTAGGTAAATAATATGGAACCAATTATGGAATTTGTGATCACGATCGATCGCAGTGAAACTACCAGAATGGAATGTGAAAATGGGAAGGTAACCTTTATTCCTTTTGGAGGATCTGTATCCTCTAAGCTATTTACTGGTACAATTAGACCAGGAGCAGCAGATGTACAGGTAACCAACGGGGCAGGAATCAGACATATGTGTGCTTCCTATATCTTTGAAGGGGTAGATGAAAATAATGAATCCTGTCATTTATTTGTGAATAATAATGGTTATTTTGAACCTGCTTCATCTCCTAAACCATTTCATGCCTGTCCAACCTTTATGTCTGATAGTAAAGTCTTAAACGATTATCTATCGGCACCATTTTTTAGAGCTGAAGGACACTCTCAGCCTTATGGGGTATTAATTAAAATATTTGATATTAGAAAAGAGGAAAACTAATTTCCTCTTTTTGAATCTAGAAAGGTAATAATATCTTTGATTACTTCTTCTTTATTTGTTTCCTGTAAAATTTCATGACGCATATGTTCATATTCATGATATTGAATCTGTTGAAAGCCTATATTTTCTAAAGCATGAACAGTAGATAATACGCCCTTATGGAAGCCTGTTACAGGATCATCCCTTCCACTCATCAATAGAATTGGTAAAGCAGGATCGATCTCTACAAAATGCTTATGCATATCCTTAACTAAATAGAAAAGATCTTTATAAGCTGATACACTAAAACCATGTCCACAATATGGACTAGCTAAATAGAACTGGATATTCTCTTCATTATAGGATAACCAGTCTGATTTAGTTTTAGGAAAGTGAATACTTTTATTATAGCCACCTATTGCGATATTCTCTACAAATTTAGAATGATACTTAACTCCCTTGAAAAGTGCTAATAAACCAGTGATGATCATACCAGGATAGGCTCCTATATTTTCACATGGATAGCCTGATAGAATCACCTTATCATAACGTGAACATTGAGTATGCATTAGATTTCTTGCGATGATCGTACCCATTGAATGTCCAAATAATATAATTTTTTCTATTTGGAATCTATTTAGAATATAATCTGTGATCTGTATCTGATCACTTATTAATAGCTTATAGCCATTCTTTTCACTAAAATAACCAAGGATAGGCGCATCCTCTCCATGTCCTCTCATATTACTGGTAACTACACTATATCCTGCCTGATTTAAAGCTAAAGCAAAATCAGTATATCTATCCTGCCATTCCTCCATGCCATGAAGAACCTGTACTACTCCCTTACTGTTTTCTACATCATAAACCTTTAAATGTAGGATATATCCATCATTAGCCTTTATTGTTACTTTTTCCATTATTTCTTTTCTTCTTTTTTCTTCATCATCTTTTCCATGAATTTCTTATGTTCCTCTAATTGTTTTGTCATTTCAGGACCAAAGTCTCTAGGAATCATTCTTACTGGAGCATTAGCTAATAGATCTCCATATTGAACAACAAAATTTAAGGTGATCATAAATGCATCAGGGTCTAAATGATCCATAGTATCTCTATGATCATGGATCACAGCTCCACCTCTAGGCTGTAATCTGGCAAAGGTACAAGCTGGTACACCAGCAGATGCAAAGGAACTTGAATCAGAGGAATACATTCCCTGTTTTGTTTCTACAGGATATCCTACTGATTTAGCTAAGAATTTAATTCCATCTTCTACTTCCTTGCTGGCAGCTACTCTACAATGTTCATATCCTAAAGTAACACCTGTCATATCAAAGTTGATATTAAACATATAATCCTTTAGTTCATCCTTATGCATTTCACAGTATTTTCTTGATCCTACTAAACCAATTTCTTCTGAACCACACCAGATAAATTTACATGTTCTTTTAGGTGGATTTTCTTTAAAATGATGCATTAATTCCATGATCGTAATAGAACCAGTCATATTATCCCATGCTCCTGGTGAATAAGGTACTGAATCATAGTGAGCACTAAAAGCAATAATTTCATCCTTGATCTCACTACCTTCAATAGTAGCTACAACATTATGAGATGTTCCTTTTCTTTCATAATCTCCCTGTAATACGATCTTTACCTTAGTTGGATGACTTCTTACGATTCTTTCTGCATCTCCAATATGAACTACTAATCCAGGTAATCCTTCTGTTGATCCCCAGGCATTTCTTGGTCTTAATTCAGGGATTAAACTAGGATCATCATAGAAATCCCCATGCATTGTCATATAGGCTACAGCCCCTCTTTTTGCTAGCTTTTCATAGAAATCAGGAGCAGTTCTACCTTGAACTAAAACAACCTTTCCCTTTACATCTACTAAATTAGCATCCATTCCATTTTCAACATATACAAAGCCTGCTTCAATTCCTTCTTCAGGAGTAATTGCACTCTTTCCAATCCCAATAACATGGTATTCCTTATATTCAGGTTCTTCTACCACAAAGGATGCCTTTGTGATCACAGGCATTTCAATTTCATATTCTTCTAAGTGGGCTTCTACTCCCGCTTTTTCACATTCCTCCAGGATCATTCCTGCAGCCTTTACCTCTGCAGAGGTTCCTGTTACTCTTTCAAATGATAATTTCGTTAAATTATCCCACGCTCTTTGTTTATTTACACTCATTTTCCTTCCTCCAATTACTCTTATTATTATAAACCTTTTTTCCTGTTGTATTCAATTTCTTTTGCTTTAAAATAGCTTTGCAGATAAAGATTCTGATTCCATTTACTTTCTGGATAATACCCATGTCTTCTTTTCACATCAGACATTCTCGTAATAATATCTACGATTCCTGTATGCATTCCTAAAGAATCTGACAAAGAAATAAGATAATCATAATCATCGTAGATTTGTTGACTTAATAGGGTTTTGATTTCTTCTACCTTTTCTTCACTGATATCAATTTTCCCAATAAAATCATTAAAATCCTGTAGATTAAAGGAATGTGTCAGACAGATCTTCGCTACTGCAGGATAGTTCATACTCATCATGTAGTGATATCCATCATAGACATGGGCTAGATCTGTTACTCCAAATTGTCTTCCTATATCATGTAGTAAACCTAATACATAGGCTTTTTCTTCCTCCATTCCACAGTTATGGGCAATCTGTTTAGCTGCTAAGGCTACATTTTTACTATGGTCCTTCCATGGTCCGATATTCTTCTTCCATCCTTCTTCAAGGAGAAGATCAGCAAATAAAACAGTAGGGATCTCTTCTTGATGGATCAGCCTTTCTAATATTCTTGTGTCTCTTTCTACCATTACAATATAGGAATCATTTAACTCTTTGCATTGTCTATTGACTTCAATTGCCTTTTGAATAGTTACAAACTGTAGTTCAAAGCCTTCTTCATCTTCATATTCATCTAATTTTTGTTCTTCTATAGAACCATCCACCTTGCATAGATAATAGTAGTTCTCCTGTTCAAAGATCCCCTTATTACTTTTCTGTCTTCTTTTTACTTTTCCATAGGGTTTGATAGAATCTAATAATACATTTAACCCGGTTTCTTCTTTTACCTCTCTAAGAAGTGTTTCTTCCTGTTTTTCACCATCATTGATCCCTCCACCAGGGAATTTATAGTACTGATATTTATGAGAATAAACTAAAGCAATCAGATCATTATACATAATGATCCCTCTTACAGATGGTCTGCTATAAACAGGTAAAGTACAATCATAATTTAACAAGTCTAAATTAAATAAGGTTTCCATTATAGATATTCTCCTATTTTCTTTGTTACCTTATCATATCCATTTTCATTGATATGTAATCCATCTACTAGATCCTCTTCTTCAATTAAAGAGAATACATCGATAAAATCACAATAAGGATAATCAATGATCTTTAAATATTCTAAATAGATCTGATATAACATATAGTTATTTCGAATACTTTCTTTATGCTCATAACCATGGAGATTTTCATCACAAGGTAATGGGGAAACTAAATGAATCTTACATTCTGGTAAATTTCCATGAATAATTTCTACCATCTCTTTAACATTTTTCGCTATGACTCTAGGGGAATGCATCTCAGTATTGCCTAGATCATTAGTTCCAATCAGTATTACTACCTGGGAAGGATGATATCTAATAACTCCTTCATCTATAAAATGTAAAAGCATAGTAGTGGTGATCCCATGGATTCCACAGTTATATTTAATTGGAATACTAGGATAATACTTTTCTAGATCACAGAATTCTGTAATACTATCCCCATAAAAAATGATTCCCTTTGCTTTTGATGATTTCTGGTTATGAATAATTTCTAACATTCTTACTAACACGGATTCTCTTAACTGATATTCATCAATTAAATACTTCATATTTTCTTTCATGATCTATTCCTCCTGTTAAATTTTATTATACACGATTTCTTTTCGTATAAAAATAAAAAAGAATGTAAGAATAAGTTGGAAGATTAGAAAAAAAGGAGTAAAATCCCGTTTTCGACACTTTTAAGAAAGTAAAAAGAGAATTCGTTGATTTTATCG
>R17__coassemble_687_pt1 | contig 13592 bp, 5 predicted proteins | sample R17__metabat2_high_PE_012 | metagenome-assembled genome bin R17 | reverse complement strand
AACAATCTTAACAAAGTTCTGTGAATATTACGGAATATAAGAAGAGAGGGAGAGAAGCAAAATTCTCTCCTTTTTATGATAACCGCAAAGTAATTCGGTGTATAAAAATTGATCATATAAAATGTTATAATTATAGTAATTTGAGTGTGATATTCTATATAAGCCCTAAAGAGATTTCTGATAATGTCAGAATGCAGGAATGAGAGTCTCTTATTGGTGAAGTTAGAAAAAGTTACATCTACAATGTTTCTTACCTAATCCATACAAAAAAAATTATTTTCATTCAAAATTTGAAAAGGCTAACATCATCATTGAATCTATGTAGGATAAATTCTATAATAATTATATAAAGCAAATCTAAAGGAAAGGAAGGAATAAGATTATGCTAAAAAAACTATTGAAGGTCATTGTTAGTGCTGCTATGGTACTATCATTGACAATGGTTTCTACTCTTGCTGATGAAGAGGAAGAAACTACTACATTCTCTACAGAAGAATTCTTAGCTGACTTAGAAGACGATGGTTATGCAGAACTTGATGCCTGGAAGGTAGAAGCTATCGCAGGTAAAGATAATGTATACCATATGGATGAAAGTACAACTGCTCTTCCTGGTGGAGCTTATGATGAAGATGGTAATATGAATAACCCTTCTTCAATCTATTTTGTAATCAGTGATGATGAAGTATTGATCGTTGATGGTGGTAATCCAATGGAAGTTGGATCTACAAAAGAAGCTGCTGCTAAAACAATCGTTGATGCTTTAACTGCAGGTAAAGAAACATCGATCGCATTTACTCATAATCACGGAGATCATATGGGTCTTGCTTATAATGAAGCTGTATTAGCTGACGTAAATGTTAAGACTGTATATGTAAATACTGCTGATGATAGTGATTATTTAGGTGCTGCTATTGAAAAATATAATAGAGTACATGTTGGTGAAGGTGAAGATGAAGTTCATGAATTCACAGTAGGTGGCAGAACATACGAAGCAGTTGATATTCACGCTCATACTGCAGGAAGTATGGCTTATGTAGACGTTGAAAATGAAATCGTCTTTACTGGTGACTCTATTGGTTCTGGTTTTGTATGGATCTTCTGGCAGGAAGGTACTAACCCACTTGGTACTTTATCTGATGGTATCACTAAATTACAAGGCTATGTAGGACAGATGACTTCTCCTAAGATCTTATGTGGTCACAGATGGCAACAATTCTGGGAAAATAATGAACAAAGACCTGGTGAAATGACAATCCAATATTTAAATGATATGGCTGCTGTATTAACTGGTTTAACTAATGGTTCTACTTTAAAGAGTGAATATACTTCTTATGGTACTGATTCATTAGAATTATCTGCTAATGGATGCAAAGCTAAGATCGATACTACTCCTGCATTAATTCAAGAATATCTTGATGGTGTAAACAGCTATAATGGTGCTACAGATGTATGGGTATTTAGTGCTGCTGATACATTAAGTATTGAAACAGTTAATGCTGTTAATGCTGCTAAATTCTTGATCTTCCCTGATACAGTTGTATCTAAAGAAGAAGCTCAACAGTTAATTGATGATATGGGTATTTCTGATATTATCGCTCAGTCTGCTTCAATGGCAGTTGTAATGAGTCCTCGTGCTGATAACAGCTATGATGAAAATGATGTAGAAATCGCAATGGATATTATCGCTAATAAGATTGGTGCTACTACTAACTTAAACTTAATTGGTATTGGTAATGGTGCTACATTTATTAATGAATATATGTCTCAAAAGGACTGGGGTGTTGCTGGTATCATGACTTATGGTGGTGAAGCTGGTCAAACTCCTGCATATTCAGTTCCTGCATATGTATCTAATAGTGATGATGCAGTAGCTGCTGATTATATCAAAGCTAATAATGCTGTACAAACTTCAACTGAAGGTACTATTACTATTTATGCAAATCCTGATAATGCCTTTGAAGAAGTAGCTGTAAACTCAGCTGAAGAAGATGTAAATGCTGCATTCCAGAATGCATGGAAATACATCTTATCTAAATATGGTCGTATTGGTAATATCGTTGTAGAAGGTGCTTCAGTAGGTACTTGGTACTGGAACAATAATACTCAAGAAAAGACTTATATGTTATTTGAATCTGTAGATGCAATTAATGATCAGTTTGAAAGAATTATCGTTACAAAAGACTTTGATGGTGATGGAATCGATTCATTATATTATGTATATATTCCTGAAACTGTAAAGGATGCAGAAGATGGTACTGTACCAGTAGTATTCTTAATGCATGGTAATACAAATGATCCTAGAACTCAATATGATACTTCAGGTTGGGCTCAGGTAGCATTAGAAGAAGGAATTATCTTAGTATGTCCAGAATGGCAAGGTCATACATATCAGGGTTATACTTATGATCCAATGACTGATGATTCTAACTCAACTCCAAATTCAGACTTTACTACTTGTGTAAAGGATGTACTTGCTGATTATCCACAAATCGATGCTTCTAGAGTTTATATCTCTGGTTTATCTGCAGGATGTATGAATACAACAAATAACTCATTAGTTAATACAAGCTTATTTGCAGCTGGTGCTGGACAATCTGGACCATTCAAAACAAGTGGAACTACATATGAAAATCTACAGGCTGGTGTAGAAGCTAATAAGGATGCTTACGATATTCCTATTATCTATTTTGCTGGTGATGCTGATGAATACTTAACTGACTGGGATCAATTAACTGGTTCAGGTGGTGAACAGATTGCATTATTATTTGCTGAAATGAATGAAATTGAATTATCTACAGGTAATGAAGAATATAGTAAATTATATGGTATTGCTTGGGATGAATATACAGAAGATTTAGCTAATGATGGTTTATGTACTATTATCAGTGGTACTGTACGTAATGCTAAGGGTGTTGAAATCTGTATGAACCGTATCTTAGGTTGGGGACATTGGAACTATGCTCCTGATGCTAAGATCATGTGGGAATTTATGTCTAAATACTCTAGAGATCAGGAAACTGGTGAAATCATTATCGCTGGTAATGAAGTAACTCCAACTGATCCAGAAGTAGATCCTGGAACAACTCCTGGTACTGATGAAACTCCAGAAACACCAGATGGTGGAGAAACTTCAGGTACTGTAACTCCTAATACAGGTGTTTACAATAATGCTGCTTATGTAGCAGTTGCTTCATTAGCTTTAGCTGGTGCAGCTTATGTAGCAATGAAGAAGAAAAAAGAAGACTAATATAAGTATTCTATAGGATCGTCTTAGGACGATCCTTTTTTTGTGTTATCTGTAAAAAAAACAGATATATTTCTATATCTGTTTAGTAGCTGATTGTATATTCTGCCCAGGAATACTGGATCATATATTCTCCCTGGTATAAATCATCGTTTTTCCCATCTAGCCAATCATAGTAGTCACAATCAACAAGCTTCTTGTCAATACCAAGTTCACCATGACGGTTAATGATTACATCTCCACAACCTAATTCATCAAAGGTAGTGATCAGATCTTCTCTAATTTTCTTATAATAAGAATTATGAAGCTTTCCATCTTCCCATAGGGTAGCCATGATTTCTCTATTTAGACACATGCATCCATTACGGTCTACAAGGTAAGCTAATAATTCTCTTGTTTTATGATTTTTAAAATCTACAGGATGTTCATCATAGAAAACTTCAAAGTTACCAAAGCATTGGAATCTGATTTTACTCTTAGGAACTACGATAGGATTTCTTAAATGTTCCATTTCCTTAATAATATCTTCAGGTAGAATTGGTTTTGTCAGATAACCAGAACATCTGATATTGATGGCATCTACACCATATTCCAGATAACTTGTAGTAAATATAATATTTACATTTGGATATTTCTTTTGAATTCTTTGTGCTACATCGATCCCTGTTAGTTTTCCTCTAAGCTTAATATCCAGAAAAGCAATGTCAACTGGGTTATCTTCGACATAGTTTAATACATCGGAAGCCTTAGTAAAGGAATGAATAGAAGCATCTGGTAAAGCCTGTTCAATACTTTCTATTAATTCATCTAATAATAGTACTTCATCATCTAAAGCAACAACTTTCATTATCTTTTACCTCCTTATTTTTATAATCTATATAAAAGTAATGTATCTTATTTTTATCTTTTAAATTCAATTCAATCATAACACACTCATAGTGTTATGTCAAAAGGGAATAAGTGATAATTTTACCTTTTTTTATTTATTTACTGTTTTTTCAAGATAATTTGTAATATCACCTATGGTATTGAAGTTCTTTAAAATACGATCAGGGACTTCAATATCGAATTCATCTTCAAAGGCTAACATAATATTCACAACATCTAGTGAATTTAGATTTAGATCAGCCACCAGTTTAGTAGATCGTGTCATTTTTTCTTTATTCATTTCTGTAAATTCTGATAAGATGTCTTTTACCCGTTCTTCCATTCTATTCCTCCCAGATTTTATCTCTTATTATTTTTTGAGATGAGTTCTTGATAAACTCTTTTTTTCTTAATACAATCTGACTGATCTGTTTGTAGGCAGGCTCATTATGATTGATCCTTGTGATCAGTTCATTAAAGTAGTCTTCCTGATCAAGATAAGTTTCTTTAGGATAGATCATTGCTTTGATTTTTTGCTGTTCACTATAAACAATGACTTCCTTCACACCCTGATCCATCTTGATTTTTTCTTCTAGTAATTCAGGAGATAGGTTTTCTCCATTGCTTAGAATAATTAGATTCTTCTTTCTTCCTGTCAGATACAGGAAGTGATCCTGATCTATATAGCCTAGATCTCCTGTATGATAGTAACCATCAATAATAGCGTTACGGGTTTCCTGCTCATCTTTGTAGTAACCCATCATTACATTGTTTCCCTGATAGAGGATCTCTCCTTCTTCACTAATCTTAACCTTTCCTTCTGGTAAAAGCAATCCTACACTATTATTTTTATGATATAGATTGCGATTGACCGCAATAACAGGGGCACATTCTGTAATTCCATAACCATTTAAAATCGTTATTCCCCAGCTATAGAAGGTCTTGACTAAATCTTCATCTAAGCTTGCTCCTCCGCAGATGATTACCTTAAGTTCTCCTCCAAAGGGAGCTAACAGCTCTTTAAATAGTTTAGCTCTAAGATCTATTCCCAACTTTAAAGCTAGATCACTGATCTTCATTGCTCTTTTTACCTGTATTTCTTTCCCCTGTTTTTTGATTTCTTTTTGTATAGAGGAATAGAAGGTTTCCACAATTAAAGGCACGAAGAAGAGAATATGGGGCTTATATTCTATTAGATCTTTATTTAAAGTACGTAGTGATCTAGTAAGATAAATAGGATGACCATAGTTATAGACCCCAAAGATCGCAGGGATCAGACCTAGTGTATGGTGAAAGGGAAGGACACTTACACTTCCTCCATCACTATGAAGCATAGCACAGGACTGATTAACAACATTTACAATATTAGTATGACTTAACATAACTGCCTTTGCTTTTCCTGTTGTTCCTGAGGTAAAGAAAATACTGCATAGTTTATTAGGGTTGATCCTGTAATCTAGATAAGCTTTATTTCCTTCTTTAAGCTTTTCTTTCCCCATTTCAATTAGTTCACTCACCCTGCTAAAGGGAATAATTTCTAGTTCTAGACCTTCGATCAGGTCAAGATAAGTATCTGAGATGATCATACATTGTGTATCACTGTTTTCAATCAATCGTTTAACTTCCTTACTTTGTAAGTCTTTATCAATAGGAACAGCTACATTATTTCCACCTGTTATAGTAAAATAGCTGATCAGCCATTCATAGCAGTTTTCTCCTAGAATCGCAATATGCTTATCATACAGATCGTGAGTATAGAAATAGGTTCCCAGACCCTCCATATCCTCCTTAACCTCCAGATAGCTTTTCTGCCCTGTTGTCTTACGAGTGATTGGGTATTTAAAAGCAATGTGATCTGGATGTAAAGAAGCATGGACCTCTACCATTTCACGGATGGTATTCAGGTGAGGAAAATCATTATATAAAGGATAAGCTTTATTCTTCATTTCCTACACCTCCAGATATCCGATTTTTCTAAAGTAATTGATATACCCCTCGATATATTTTTCATCGATCTTAGGCCATTTAAAGCCTAATCTAGCTAAATAATCGATCGTAAAGGTATTAAGAATATGAATCTTACTATCATATAATAATCTGTTATTCTCATCTAGATCATTAGAGAAAGCATGATAGATATAATTCATTCTATTTGTTTTTGCTGCCTTTTCTAACAGCTGAGAGAAGGTCGTTCCATCCGTCACAATAATGGAGATCCCCATTTTTTTCACATAATCTACAAGGGAATCAAAATAAACGATCTGATCACTATTAAGATGGAAAACATTGGCCTGACTGTTATACTTAGCGATCGTAACAACCCCCAAAGCACTATAATCAATAGGGGAGAATTCAGCATAGAAGGTAGTCAGATAATTTGGTACAATGCCAAATTCAAGTCCTGCTTTGATCCTTGTCAGGAAAGCATTTGATTGATAATTAGGCTGGAACTTATAATCCTGGTAACGGTTCGTTAGATTTCCCATACGGATAATACATCCCTCATATCCTTCTAGAAGATAATCTAAAACAGCTCTCTCTGCTTCAAACTTACTTCTAGCATAAACATTATCAAGAGGCTGAGAGATATAAAGATCCCTTTCTTTAAAGTCCATTTCCTCTAGTACCTCTTCCTGGTCAAAGGAATCAGCAAAGCTGTTTCCTGAAACACTGATGGTAGAAATATGGACAAGCTTAGCATGATGCTTTTTGGCATAGCTGATCATTTGCTTTGTACCACCTACATTGATTCTTTCCAGCTCTTCATATCTTCCATAGTGCTTAACACTAGCTGCACAGTGGATAATAGTCTGAATATCTTCAGGTAGATGATCCGTTATATTTTCAGTTAAATCTCCCAGAATGATCGAAATATGGGAGTTATTTTTATATTTAGTATCAAAGTAATAGTCTAATAGTTTTTCAAATTTCTCTTTATTTCTAACTAGACAATATACCTTATTGACCTTTTCTTTAAGCAGAGCATCCAGGATATGAATTCCTAAAAAGCCTGTAGCTCCTGTTAATAATACATTTCCTAATTCTCTTTGTGTGATCTTTAGCTTAGAAGCATTCTGATTACAGCTTAACAGCTTATCATACTTCTTGAAATCTTCTATATGATAGGTGATCTTTTGCTTTGAAGTATTTAAAGCCTTCGCTAATTCTTTAATTGTAGGGTAGTTAAAGATCATCTGCATTGGGATCTCTATTCCCTCTACATGAGCATTCGTACTATATTCAATTGCCTTTAAACTATCTCCTCCAAGCTCAAAGAAATTATCTTCTATGCCTATCTGAGGTAGATTAAATAGATTTTCTAGTACATAGCATAGCTTCTTTTCCGTTTTAGTAACTGGAGCAACAAAGCTATTAGCCTGAATTCTTGTGAAAAGAGGGACTGGCAAAGCATTTCTGGCTGTTTTTCCACTTCCTGTCATTGGTAAATGATCTAATGCCATATAGTAGTTAGGTACCATATAGCTAGGAAGCTTTTTACTTAAATAAGCTTTCAATAGACTATGGTCAATACTTTGATCAGCGACATAATAGCCTACCAGATAAGCATGGTCATCTTGATCCTTTTTAATTGCTGCTGCTACTCTGAGGATTCCTTTGTAATCTGCCATTACACTTTCAATTTCTCCCAGCTCTACTCTTAAGCCTCTGATCTTGACCTGAGAATCAATACGTCCCAGATAGTCAATACTTCCATCCCTTCTCCATCTTGTCAGGTCCCCTGTACGATATATGATTCCCTTATAAAATGGATCAGGAATAAATCTTTCACAAGTCAGATCTGGTTGATTTAAATAGCCAGCTCCTACACCTTGACCAGCAATACATAATTCCCCAGGAACCCCTAAAGGAACTAAATGTTGAAAACGGTCAAGTATATATATTCTTGTATTAGCGATTGGTCTTCCAATCGTAATATCATCTCCTTCAAAATCCCCATCAACGACCCAGATACTACATTCACTAGGACCTAGGGTATTATAGACCTTAGCATCTGTAATAGTGCGTAAATGAGCTAAAAAGCTAGGCTTTAACTCTTCACCAGCTGAAACGATCAGTTCAAACTGATTAAAGTAGCTGTCCTTTTCTTCCTTTTCACTATAAATCCCTAGACGAGTAGGGGTAGATTGAACGATATTTGCATGATATTTTTCAACGAGTTCTTTAAAGCTGTCCTTAAAATTACTCTGATCTTCATCAGCTAAAACAATTGTCCATAGATGACTTAAAGGAAGTAAAGATTCAGCGATAAAGAAATCAAAGGAGATCGTATTTACACTAACAGAGATCCTTCGATCTAGATTTTTAGCGTAGCTTCCCAGCTTATTATTGATACAGAAGTTAGTGATCCCCCCTGCAGTAAGAACACATCCCTTAGATTTACCTGTACTTCCTGAGGTATAGATAATATAGGCATAATCATTCCAATCTATAGGAATTTGAATAAAATGATCATCTGGATCCTTATCTAGCTCATCTACTAGAATCGTATTGACCTTAGCAGATTTAGACATAGAATCACTGATCAGTAAACGAATATCACAGTCTTTGATCATATAATCGATACGATCCTGAGGATATCGATTATCGATTGGCAAGAAGACAGCACCACATTTTAAGATGGCGATCTGGAGAATGATCACCCATTCACTTCTAGGCAACAGGATCCCTACTACATCTTTTTTATGAATTCCTAGTAAAAGAAGCTTATTAGCAGCAATATTCGCTCTTCTTTCTAGTTCTAAATAGCTGTATTTATGATCATGGAAGATCAAAGCAGTTGTATCAGGATGCTTTAGGGCATTTTCATGGATCACATAGCTGATAAGCTTAGTATGATCATAATCTACTTCTGTATTATTAAACTGATGAAGCAGGATCTCTTTTTCTTCATTAGAGATCACTTCGATTTCATCCTTTTTAGTTTTATCGATACTATCTAAGATCCTTATATAACCCTTATATAAACGTTCAATCAGTTCATCCTCATATTTATTGGCATCAAATTCAATATTTAAAGTATAGTCCTTCATTCCAGGTATTATTTCAAAGGATAGATCAAACTTATGAGTATGAGTATCAATACGCTTGATTTCCATTGTATCCTGATCAAAAGTAATAGAAGTATTATTATAGGCCTGATAGACAAATAAAGTGTTGATACGATTTAAATCAGACCTATGGGTTTTTTCTACCACCTTTAAGAAGGATAATTCCTGATAGTAATATAGATCTAACAGGTTTTCTTTAACACTTTGCATATACTGAGTTAGATCATTAGTATCACTAAAGATAAAAGGCATCGTATTAACAAACATTCCTATTGTCTTTCTGAATTCCTGATGATCTCTATTTTGTAGAATAATATTAGTAGTGATCGTTTCACTATACGTAAACTTATCTAATAGGATTCCATAGGCTGCAAGATAAAGCATTGTTTCAGTATATTGATTTTTAGAAGCAAAGGCTTTGATCTTTTCAGTTAAAGAGGAAGGAATCCTATAGCTTATAGTTTTCCCTATAGAGGCTGCAGCTTCCTTTCTTTCAGGTAATCCTAAAGGTTCAACATCAAAGTGAATATAGTTTCTAAAATATTCCTTATGCTTTGTAAAGTCATAATTTCTATAATAGGATGCATAATCTACATAATTATATTTCTGATCGATCGTGTTATCCTGATAAATTAAAGCAAGATCATTCAATAATAAATGTAAAGACATTCCATCACAAATGATATGATGAATATCTAATAATAATTTAGTTGGAGTAAAGGCTAAACGCACTAATGGACCCTTTTCAAGATCAAAAGGACGAACAAAATCCATATAGTTTTCATCTGAGTAATTTTCAAAGATAACTTCCTTATGTTCCTTAAAGCTTGCATTAATTATTCCCTCTTTATTTTCAATTACAGTATGCAGCTCTGGAAAGATCTTAAATAATTTTATAAAGCTTTCTTTTAGCTTTCTAAGATCAATTGTAGAAGGCAGCTCAATAAAGCTAGGCATATTATAAGATAAAGAAGATGGATCCTTCTTACAGTAGCTATAGATCGCTAATTGTTGAGGTAATAGGGGATATTCCTGCATAGATGAGTGTTCAAGTCTGAACGCTCTTGTCTCCTTTTGATCAATATAGTTAGCAAGATCTTCAATTCGAGGAAGATTAGAGATATCCTTGATAGAGATCTCTACTTGAAAGCTTTCCTCAATGATCGATAATAAACGGATCGCCAGTAAGCTATCTCCTCCTAGATTAAAGAAATCATCATTGTTTCCTACATGATCTACCTTAAATAAATTTACGAAAATTTCACACAGCTTCTTTTGAGTAGGGGTAACTGGTTCAATATAAGTATTTTTATTCGTATTAAATACAGGAACTGGTAATTCCTTTCTGGCTATTTTTCCACTTGTAGTCATAGGCATCTGTTCTAGTTTCATAAAGTAATTAGGAACCATATAACGAGGAAGCTTATCTGTCAGATAATTTCTTAATTCATTTTCATCGATCAGATGATCAGCTAAATAATAGCCTACCAGATAGTGACGATTATTAGGATCCTTTTTATCACTTACTGCAGTCAGCTTGATTCCAGGAAAAGAGGACATTACATTTTCAATTTCTCCCAGCTCTACTCTTAGACCTCTGATCTTGATTTGTGAATCTATTCTTCCTAAATATTCAATTTCACCATTACATAGCATTCTGCCAAGATCCCCAGTACGGTACATAACAGAACCCTTGATAAAAGGATCAAGGATAAAATGTTCTCTTGTAAGATTCGCTCTATTTAGATAACCATTTCCAACTCCATCTCCAGAAATACATAATTCTCCTGGTACACCAATTGGTAAAGGTTGAATATTAGAATCCAAAATATAAACCTGTGTATTTGCGATTGGTTTACCAATTGTAATTAATTGGTCCTTCATTTCTTTAATTGTAGACCATACTGTAGTTTCAGCTGGTCCATAGATATTATAAATTCTTGCTTCTGTATATTTTCTAAGCTCATTATATAGTTCACTGTTCAGACATTCTCCTCCTAGGATAATGACCTTCAGCTTTTTTAAATAAGCTAGATTACTATGATCGAATAAATAACTTTTCATCTTGGTTGGGGTAGTCTGAATAATTTCAATTGGATGCTGTTCAATTAATTTACTTAATTTCTTTTGACTGATAGCCTGTTCATCATTTCCTAGATAAATCGTAATATGATTTAATAAGGGTAAAATACTTTCTGTCACAAAAATATCAAAGACATAATTGGTTACAGAGACTATGCTTTTTTCCTTATTGATGGCTTTAAAGCATACATTTAGATTATTATTATGAACATAGTTTACAACGTTTTTATGCGTAATACTGACCCCTTTAGGTCTGCCAGTAGAACCAGAGGTAAAGATAATATAGGCCAGATCATCTACCTGAGAAATATTTTCTACCTTAGAAGGATTATAGCTGTAATCAAAGCTTTCCAGATCAATCAATGGATAAGGCAGATCCCCGTGATAGCGATAGCTTAAAGCAAAGGTAGAAGATGCTGTCTCTAGCATATATTCAATACAATCTTCAGGATAAGCAGGATCAATTGGCATATAGGCAGCTCCTGCCTTTAAAATTCCTAAGATCGCAATAATAATATGATAAGAACGTACAGAAATAATAGGTACGATCTGATTGGCTTTAACTGAAAGCTTATCACGTAGATAATGAGCCAAAGAATTAGATAAAGCATCTAGCGTAGCATAGGTAAAAGACTGATCTTCATAAACTAAAGCAAGATCATCTGGATGTTTACGTACCTCTTCTTCAAATAATTCATGAATACATTTATTTAGAGGATACTCTACTTTTGTACGGTTAAAATCATAGACTACCTGATTATATTCTAGATCAGGTAAAATTGAGATATTTTCAATTGTCTTATTGGCAATCAGCTGTCTGATCACAAATAAAATACGGTCGATCAGATAGTTTACTTCCTTTTCATCACTGAAGATCTCATTTTGATAGTCAATATTTAATGTAAAGGAATCATTAGAATCACGATTATCGATATGAAAAGCTAAAGGAATCTCACTATAGCCATTTCCATACCATTTCGTCTTAACATTTTCTATATTGGTAGTGGCATTCTGATAGCTTACCATTACATCGTATAGATTTCCCTCATAGTGATGCTTTTCTCGAATATATTCCAGAATCTGAGAAAAAGGGTATTTCTGATGACGGAATAGGGTACTGTGAGTTAGGGCAATACGGTTCATTAAAGAAATAGATTTCTCAAATTTATCGATCGTTAGAGTAAAAGGAATCGTAGAGATAAACATTCCGATGGTTTTCTTTTCTGTGATCGTTGCACGATTTAAAACTGGAATTCCAATTGTGATATTATTATTTTCATTGTTGATCTTTGTTAAGTAGGTAAAGATCGCTGCTTCAAATAGAATAGCAGGAGATAAATTATTTTTCTCAGCGAATTGATTGATTTTTCTTGTCAGGGCAGGAGTCAGTTCTCTTGTGAGGCGAGAGGCACAGGCCTTTTGAACGGGACTCATTTCTGCACGGATATAACTGTTTTCTACTTTATGAGTATAAAGATCCTGCCAGTAAAGCTGATCCTTGATATAACGAGAAGAGGAAACATATTTAGTTTCTGCTTCAATATATTTAGTATAAGAATAATGAGGGCGTATAGAAAGATCTTCCCCCTTTAAAAGCATCTGATAGATCGTTGAAACTTCACTTAAAGCAAAGCTTAATGACCAGGCATCACAGATCAGGTGATTCAGGCACACTAAAAGGATCACATGTTTTGGCGTGATCAGGATCTCAAAATGGAATAATAACTGATTTGTTAGAGTAAAAGGAGTTTTAGCTAAAGTGGCAGCATATTGATCGACCTGAGCTTCAGAGAGCTGTTGAACTTTAAAATCAAGGGCGTGATAATCCTGCACTTCTTGATTTACATTGCCTCTTTTTTCTTTGAATATAAGGCGCAAACCATCCTGCTCAAAAATAACCTGATTAATTGCTTTCTTTAATAGGTCAATATCTGTATCCTTTTCAAACATAACTGTTCCACAGACATTAGAAATAGAGCTATTTGTATAATATTTCTGTAAATTCCAGATATTTAATTGTGGGGTAGTCAGCCTCATTGTTATACTCCTTTCCTAAAAAATCTAATTTTAGAATATCAAAAATTACCGAAAAGTCAACAGGATATAAAATAGAGACTGTTTAAAGTAAAAATGATAAGATAAAAGATAAAAAAAAGAGATAATACAAGGTTGTTATTTGGGTTGATCTTCGTTATAATATTTATATTCTAATGGAGGGAAAACTATGAACCTAACTGATATAATTAAGAAGCATTGGTATAAGATCACCATTGTTAAATTTATAATAATGATCCTGTTTTTTTGTACAGGGGTATATACTATGTTAAATA
>R17__coassemble_679_pt1 | contig 13670 bp, 13 predicted proteins | sample R17__metabat2_high_PE_012 | metagenome-assembled genome bin R17 | reverse complement strand
ATATTAAGGAGGTGAGAAAGATGGAAATAGACGAACAGAAAACTAAGGAAAGACTTGCTTTATTTATTAATGAATATATGCAAAATAATGGACTGAGCATGAAGGGACTTTCTAATAAGGTGAATCTAAGCGAGAATACGATCAAAAACTTTTCTAGAGGGGAAGTATTACCTACAGTTGATGCTCTTTACAATTTATCGATTTATCTGCATGTTGATATGATCCATATTCTTGATCTTCCTTCTACAAAAAAGAAGGTACCATTATCCAAAGAACAATTAATTGAAAAAGTGGATGGAATTCAAAATCAATTAGAACATTTAAAGGAATATATCCAAAATGAAATGTGAAAATTGAGATAATAATTAGATAATACAAGCTAATATTATTTCAAATTAGAAAATGAGATTTTATAATTTATTATACGATAGAAATGAGGGTTACTATGAATGAATCAGAAAATCAGGGATTAAGAGAAAATATATCTAAATGTATTAAAAGCTATGTAAAGGGACATAAGATCACTTATCGTACAATGGCTAGGGATACAAATATTTCTCCAACCAAGCTAAGTGCCTATGTCAATATGTCTACTACGCCATCATTAAAGACATTGATCAGACTATGCGAATATATGGATACTGATTTAAATACAATTACCGGTATTCAGCCCTATAATCCAATTGAGGAAACAATAGAAACTCTTGAAAATACCATTGCCTCTTTAGATTTATAAAAAGGTAGGAAAAAAATGTTAAATATTGTACCAGGTTATATCTTTAGATATTTAAGAAAAAAACAGAACTTAGCAATTAAAACGGTTGCTAATGAACTAGAAATAGATCGCAATTATTTATGTAATATGGAAAATGCAAAAGTGGATATTCCAGAACATATGATGAAAACTCTTATCAACTATTATCATATTAATGAGGAAAAAAGCTATACTCCTTTTCTAAATGAAAAAATGATTGAGTTCTATTTTAAAAAGCTGATCAGTTCAACCTTTGATCAGGAAGATCTTTATAAGCTTGAACAACTTAAAAACAAATACAATGATAACTTTTATCGTATTTACCTGGATCTGATTATTTTCTGCTATCGCGCCTTTAAACAGAAATATAACCAGAATATGGAGGAAATGATCAAAGAAATCGAAAAAAATATATCATTAATGCCAAAATACTATCAGTATGTCTTTTATATTTATGTCTGTAACTATGAAATCAGAGAAAAAGAGATCAATCAGTTCCATAAGTATCGAAAACTGTTGGAAGGATATTCTTTTTCATCTTTTCAGGCCATTATTCTTTATACTGATATTTTATATCATATTTATTTGAATGAATATTTTATGATTCCTACAGATATAGAGGAATGTAAAAAAAGATTGGCTCAAGAACCAAATGAAATGCTGGAAAATGCGCTAACCTATATACAGGGAAATTTTTACCGTAATATTCATAATAATAAACAGGCTATTTTAATGTATACCCGTTACAGTGATGTCTGTAAACAGCAAAATAATCTTGATGGTTATGCAATTGGTCAAAATGGAATTGGATGGATCTACAGTCTGCAGAAAAACTATCTAGAAGCGATCAGTCACTATCAAAAGGCATATCCTTATATGCAGTATGCTGATTTTTATTTTGATTATGCATGGTGCTGTTATAATGTTGGAGATAAAGAAAAGGCATTACAACTGATCAATCAGGGAAAACAGAGCGCTAATCTGACTGTAAGATGGCAGCTGTATCTTGAATGGCTGGAGTATATGATCTCTAATCCTTATGGAAAAAGATGCTATCAGAAGCTTGAAAAGCTTTATAATGAATATTTTGAAGAATTATCACTGGAAATGAAAAACTTTCTATTGATCGCTCTGATCAATTATCACAGCTATCATCAGGAGCTCAATGAAGTCAATCGTTATACTAAACAGCTGATCGATCTGAATATTATTTCTAATATATCTTTACAACTATAAAACGGTTCAAATGAACCGTTTTTATTTCTTTAACATCTTATTGTAGGCATATAGGATGGCAATTACTGTTTTGGCATCTTTAATTTCTAGACTCAAGATCTTTTCATAGGCTTCTTCTAGAGGCATATGGATCACATCGATAAATTCATCTTCATCCTTTGCTAGAGGGTTTTCTACCTTATGAGGATTGATGGCTTCATAAATATAAATTATTTCAGTATCATAGCCAGGAGTAGGGTATGAAGTAGTGATCAGCTTTAATGAATCCACACGATAACCAGTCTCTTCTTCAATTTCTCTCATTCCAGTATTATAGTGATCTTCACCTATTTCAATCTTACCTGCAGGAATTTCAAGAGTATATTCCCCATAGGCATAACGATATTGCTTTACTAAAAGGATGCATCCATCGATAATGGCAATAATAGCGACACCACCATTATGATGTACGATCTCTCTGCTTGCGATATTTCCATTTTCTTCTACTAATACCTGATCAACAGTCACCTTAAAAATATGACCTTCAAACATTGTTTTTCCATCTATTTTCTTTTCCATGATTTATCACCCGTTTTTATTATACTTTAAATACTTCAAAATTAGAAGTTTGAATTCCTTATTTTAAATTATTGTCAGTTATGATATAATAAAAAAGTGGAAGGTGATTGAAATGTTATATACAAAAGAAGCAGTTGAAAAGATTGGATATAAGGAAGGATATTATATCCCAGAAAAGGTATTAAAAAATAAAACGATCCGTACAGAATTAAAATGGGGATACATTGCTTTAGTCAATGTTATGTTAAGAAATAATAATCAGGATGAACCATGTGTAGATGAAAATGATCCTTTAACTATTGAAGTTTTAAAGGCTTTAGCAAATAAAAAAGTTGATCAGGCTAAAATAGATGGATATGTACAAGAATTAGAAGATATGAATCTTGTTGAAATCAGAGATCATAAAATTTATATCGAACAATTATAATATATAGGATCCTCGTTATATCGAGGATTTTTAAATACGAAAAAAGAAGTGAAACGGGGGGACGCCACTTCTTCCTTTTTTCATGCACTATTATACTAGAAACTAGATAACAGGGGGTATGCAGAGTGAAAATATTTTTTCCACAAATAAAGTTTAACACAAAAGATAATAGTTGTAAAGGGTTACAGATAAAAAATAATTTTTTTATTGAAGAAAATCGCTATAATAGGAGAAGGTGATTGAAATGAAGAAAGTAATTATAGATAATAATAACGCTAATCAGAGAATAGATAAGTTTTTGATCAAATATCTGCCAAAAGCGCCTAAAAGCTTTGTATATAAGCTGATTCGTAAAAAAGATGTAAAAGTAAACGGAAAAAAAGTAAATGAGAATTATATTACCAAGCTTGGGGATGAGGTTAGCATCTTTCTATATGAAGATAAATTTCAGGAATTTGCTGATAAAAAGGATATTCGTGCTTTAAATATTGATTTTGATGTTTTATTTGAAGATGAAAATATTTTAGTAGTCAATAAACCAGCAGGTCTTTTAGTTCATGAGGATAATGAGAAGGAATTTAATACCTTATCTAATCAGGTCTTAACCTATCTAGAAAAGAAAGGGGAATACCATAATACCTTAGAAAATACCTTTACACCTGGACCAGTTCATCGTCTAGATCGAAATACAAGTGGAATCGTGATCTTTGGGAAAACGCTTATGGCTTTACAGAATTTAAATGAAATGATGAAGATCAGAAATTGTATCGATAAGACCTATCTGACGATTGTAAAGGGAAAAATAGATCATGATCTTGAACTGATCGATCATGTTACTAAAAACGAAAAGGAAGGAAAAATGTATATTACCAAAGATGGTTTAACAATGCATACTTTGGTTCATCCTCTTGAATACAATGATGATTTCAGTCTGATCGAAGTAAAGATCGTTACTGGAAGAACACATCAGATCAGAGTCCATATGGCAAGTATTGGTCATCCTGTAATAGGAGATTCTAAGTATGGAGATTTTAAACTCAATAAAGAGATCAAAGATCAATATCATCTGAATCATCAGTATTTACATGCCCATAAGATTAGATTTACCAATCCTTTAGGAGACTTAAATTATCTGATGGGGGTAGAAGTAGTCTGTCCATTGCCACAAAAGTTAAGTAAAATTAAACAAGAAATCTTTAAATAATTTACAACGCTTACAAATTGGTATATAATATATTACATGGAAACTTAGGAGGTTTATGAAATGAAATATTATATTGGGATTGATTTAGGTGGTACTAATGTTCGTACTTTATTAGTAACTGAAAAAGGTGAAATTTTAGCTGAAGTAAAAGGTTCTTCTGAAGTAGCTCAAGGTCCTGATCATGTTGCTGAAGTTATTATGAATCAGATCGCTACATTAGATGTATCTGCTTGTGGTGGTTTAAATAATGTTGAAGGTATTGGAATGGGTGTTCCTGGACCAGTAGATACCATTGCTCAGGAAATGGTAATGTCAACTAATGTTCCTGGATTTGAACGTTATCCAATCTGCAAAATGATTACTGAAAAATTTGGATTACCTTGCTTTATGGATAATGATGCTAACGTTGCTGGTTTAGCAGAAGCAGTTTTAGGAGCTGGTAAAAATTATCCAACTGTTTATTATGTAACTATTTCTACAGGTATTGGTGGAGCATTTGTAGTAAATAAGAAATTAATTTCTGGTGGTCGTGGACATGCTGGAGAAATTGGAAATATTATCGTTAAATCTGGAGCTCCAAAATATAATCATTTAAATGCTGGAGCAGTTGAAAATGAAGCATCTGGTACTGCTATTACTCGTAAGGGTAAAGAATTAATCGGAGATCATATCAAACATGCTGGTATGGTATTTGATTTAGCAAGAGAAGGAGATCCTGTAGCTCAAAAGATCAAAGCAGAATTTATTGATGATTTATCTACAATGTTTGCTAATATTGCCCATGTAGCTGATCCTCATTGTTTTGTTCTTGGTGGTGGTATGATGAAATCTAAAGATGATTTCTTACCAGAATTAGAAGCTGCCTTCAATTCAAAGATCCATGTTGGTATGCAGGGACATATTCCAATGCTGCCAAATGAAATCGAAGATTGTGGTGCCATCGGTGCAGCTATGCTTCCAATGTCAATGTTAGGGGAATAATAGACTTTAAGAGATGATATAAAATCATCTCTTTTTTTTTGGCCTCAATAACAAACACTTATAATTTTATCAATAAAACTTATTTTTATATACAAAATCAAAATAGAATATGCTAAAATAAGTCATATAATTTAAAAGGAGATAATAATATGTCAGAATTTCAATTTCAACCAATGAGAAGTTTAATTTATGTAAACTGTGTAAAAGAAGATTTTAGACCAAAATTACAGGCCTGGTTATATCAGACTCATGTCCCAGATAGTATTGCATTATTTGAACCATACTGTACAAAATATGCATTCTATCCTTCTTTCCCAATTCCTGAAGGAGCAGAAAACTATGGATATGCAAAGATGCAATTAACAGAACATCACTGGCTGATCAACGACTGTGATCCACGTGTTGCTATTAAAGCTGTTACTGAAAGATTCCCAATGGAAGTTATGGTATGGCAGGGAATGCTGCCTGAATCTGCTTTATCTGGTAAACAGCTTGAAGCTGATGGCGAAGATGTTGGAAATAAAGCTAGAAGTATGAAAAATGAAGAAGGTAATCCATTTATTTACTGTTTCTTACCAATGTGGTGGGAAAGAAATATTAAGGGTGCTGGACGTACCTTAGATGATGGACCTAACTATCGTTTTAATATGGCTATCGGTTTCCCTGAAGGTGTAGATAAAGAAGAGGGAGAAAAATGGTTATTTGAAAAGGTTGTTCCTGTAATGGAAAAGGCTGATGAATGTACTCGTATTGTAGCAAGTAGAGTTAAGAAGGAAATCAATGGATGTCCAATGGATTTTGTTCTTGAATGCTGGTTTGAACATGAATCTGGATGGAAGAAAGTAATGGTAGAAGATATGAAACAGGTAGAAAAACCTGCATGGGCTATGACTGATACCTTCCCATATTTAAAACCATATCATAATGTTATTTCTGTAGCTGTTGCTGATTTCACAATGAGCAATATGCTTAAGAACTATCACGGATACGTTCCAATGAGATAATCTAGATGAATCATAATGATTCATCTTTTCTTTTGCCATATGTGTTTTTAGTTGAAGATTACTGATTTTATGATAGAATAACGTATATTAGGAAGTGAGTATAGAAAAGAGCAGCTGTTGGGTTAAGATATCAGCTATTCCACAAACAGCTTCTTACAACTTAATTTCCTTTAGATCAATTAGAGATGAGAAGAATTAAACTCTTCTGTTGCCAAAAAAAGATAGCACAGTTATCTGCTTTATTATAGAAAGAAAAGGAACAAATATTGATGGAATATGTGGTTGGAAAATTATATGTATGTTATGAAGATAGATGTAGTTTATAGAGATGGTAGGAAAATTGAAAACTTATAATGAATATATTGGAAAACTGAGAAAAGTAGTTTTCTATAATGAAAATACAAAATATATTGTTGCCCGTATTGATGAAGAAAATGAAGGAAAATCAATGACGATCACGGGGAATATGTATAGCTATAAAGAAAATCAAAGATATAAATTTTATGGGGAGATCGTATTTCATCCAAAGTATGGAAAACAGATCAAATTTACAAGCTATGAAGAAATAGTAGCTAGTGATGAGGAAGAAGTTGTTCGCTACTTATCAAGTACTCTTTTTAAAGGAATAGGAAAGGTTGTTGCTCAAAGAATTGTAGATGAATTAGGGCCTAATGCTATTGCCCAGATCATGGAGGATAAGCTTTGTTTAAAAGGGATCAAAGGGATCACAGATGAAAAAATAGAGACGATTTATAATACCTTAATTGATGAAAACAAAGATAATCGAACAGTTCAGTATTTAATGAAGTATAACTTCACTATGGGAGTTATAGATAAGCTGATTACTGCCTATGAAGATGAAACTCTAGAAATGATGCAGCTTCATCCCTATTCTACTATTTCACAGATCGAGGGGTTATCCTTTAAAATGGTAGATCAGTATGCTTTATCCATTGGCTATGATCAAAATAATGAGGAACGTCTTGAAGCTTTGATCACCTATATTATTCAGGAGTACTGTTTCCAGAATGGTCATACCTATATTGATGAAGAAAGATTGTTTTATCATATAGATCGCTATGATCCTACTTTACATGATTTATGTATTGAAAGTCTTGCTTCCCTGATCAAAGAGAATAAGATTATTGTAAGAGAGGATCGTTATTTTCTTGCCTCCTTTGAAAGATGTGAACAGGGAATCTATGAAGGCATTCAGGGATATTTACAAAAGCCATTAGAAGAAGGTAATCAGCAGGATATCGATGATGAAATTACTAGAATTGAAAAGAAAGAATATATCGAATATTCCCCATCTCAAAAGCAGGCGATCTATGATTTTATGAGTTATCCATTTATGATCTTAACTGGGGGACCTGGAACTGGTAAAACAACGATCGTAAAAGCCTGCATTGAAATCTATCGTTCCTTAAATGAACAGAAAAATGTAGTTTTATGTGCTCCTACTGGTAGAGCGGCAAAACGTCTAAATGAATTGACAGGCTTAGATGCTACAACAATTCACAGATTATTAAAGTGGGATATGAACACTAATGAATTTGGCATCAATGAAGATAATCCTATCCAATGTGATCTATTGGTTATTGATGAATTTTCCATGGTTGATACCTTTCTATTCTATAATCTTTTAAAGGCCTGCTTATTAGTAGAAAAGATTCTTATTATTGGAGATGAAAAACAGCTTCCTTCTGTTATGCCAGGCCAGATTTTATCTGACCTGCTTAAGGTAAATGGAATCCATTATGTAGAATTAAAAGAGATCTTTAGACAGAAGGAGAATTCAGGAATTATCACTTTATCTCATAAAATCAGAAAGGATGAAGCTATTCCTTTTGATTTCTTTGAGGATTATCATGATGTTTTCTTTTTAAACAGTAAAAATATCTTTGGTATTCTAGAAAAACTGGTTTTAAAGGCGATCGATGATGGCTATGATGAAAATGAGATCCAGGTGCTTGCTCCAATGTATAAAGGAGAATTTGGAATTGATGCGATCAATCGCTTTTTGCAGAATATGCTGAATCCTTATGAAGAATATAAAACTCAGATCAAGGTAGGAAATAAGATCTATCGTGTGGGAGATAAGGTTTTACAGCTAAAAAACAGAATGGATGATAATGTTTTTAATGGTGATATTGGGATTATTGAAGAGATCCATTTTAAAGGCTTAGAATATCTGACAGATACGATCATTATTAATTATGATGGTACTTATGTGGAATATGGAAGTGCGGATTTTATTGAATTTACCCATGCCTATTGTATGTCGATTCATAAAAGTCAGGGAAGTGAATTTAAAATTGTCTTTCTGATCCTGACAATGGATTTCTATCCTATGCTGCAGAAAAATCTTATTTATACAGCAATTACCAGAGCAAAACAGACTTTGATCATTGCTGGGGAATATAAGGCCTTTAGCTATGGCATTCAGGCAAGTCAGGAAAGAGTAAGAAACACCTATTTAAAGGAACGTTTCTTGAGTGAAAAACACGAAATGTCCCCCTATGATTTTATGGATGAGGGGGAACAGATTGATTATTTTGAAGACGAGGATGATGATCTAAGTCCCTATGACTATATGTAAGATAGGTGGAAACATCTATCTTTTTATAAGGAGGAAACAAAATGCATGATATATGGAATCCATGGCACGGATGTCATAAAATATCTGAAGGATGTCAGAACTGTTATATGTATGTATTAGATGGCAGACATGATAAAAATGGAATGGATATCTATAAGACTAAACATATGAACTATCCTTTACAAAAAAACAGGGATGGAACCTATAAAATCAAAAGTGGGGAAATGATCAGAGTCTGTATGACAAGTGATTTTTTCTTAGAGGAAGCTGATAAGTGGAGGGAAGAAGCATGGAGAGTGATAAGAAAAAGAAGAGATGTAATCTTCTTTTTGCTCACTAAACGTGCAGATCGTATTCAAAAATGTCTTCCAGAGGATTGGAAGGAAGGCTATGAGAATGTCTTTTTAAATGTTACCTGTGAAAATCAAAAAAGAGCAGATGAAAGAATTCCTATTCTCTTAAAAATACCAGCCAAGCATAAAGGTGTTATGTGTGCTCCTTTGATTGGAGAAATAGATCTTAGCTATTATTTAAATTTAGGAGTAATTGAAAGAGTGGTAGTAGGGGGAGAAAACTATGAAGGATTCAGACCATGTAATTATGATCATGTAAAGAAGATTCATCAGGAATGTTTGAAAAACAATGTCTCCTTTAGCTTTATTGAAACAGGTACGATCTTTATAAAAGATGGGATCCGTTATCGCATTACCTCAAAAGAGGAACAAAGTAAAATCGCTAATAAAGCAAATTTAAATTTTGAGGTAAAGGTCAACTGGAAGCTGTATGATCTATTTGATCAGGAGATTCCAGAAGAGAGATTGTATAAAAAACAGTTTAGAGAAAGATGTTTAAAATGTGGAAGTAAACTGATCTGTAATGGCTGTGCTGATTGTGGAAAATGTAAGGATCCTATATTAAAAAATATCAATATATAAGGCTTTCAGTGATAATTATGTTTTACTTTATTTTTTCATGTGATAAAATAAGGGTGTCATGACAGATTGACAGGAGATTAACGGAGAAAAAATATGGAACAAATTATTAACAGTCTGCTTGAAACTGATGCTTATAAGTTTTCAATGGGTCAAGCAATTTATCATCAATTCAGTGATTACAAAACTACATGGTCATTTAAATGCAGAAATACAGATGTAAAGTTCACACCTGAAATGGTAGAAGAAATCAAACGTCAGATCAAATTATATTGTGGATTAAGATTTACTGAAGAGGAATTAGAGTATCTTCATGCTATTAAATGGATCAAAGGATCTTATTGTGATTTCTTGCGTTTATGGCAGCCTCGTTTTGAAGACTTTACTTTTGGTAATGATGCAGAATGTGGTTTAACAATTGAAACTAGAGGAACATGGTTAAATACTTCTATGTATGAAATTCCTACTTTAGCTATTGTCAATGAAGTTTACTTCAGAATGGCTTATAACTATGATGAATTATTCGAAAGCTTTAAAAGACGTCTAATGGAAAAGACTTTAAAATTAGTGAATGGAGAATATGAAATTGGTGGTTTCTCTGAATTTGGTATTCGTAGAAGATTATCAGGAGAAGCACAAGAATTAGCAATCAAGGTATTAAAAGACGCTAAATTTTCTAATTCTAAATTTGTAGGAACTTCAAATGTTTATTTAGCTAAGAAGTATAATATTACGCCAGTAGGAACTATGGCACATGAATGGCTGATGTGCGTAGGTCAGGGAAATCATAAGCATAATCCTGCTTATTCTAACTGGTATGCCCTAGATGCATGGGTAAAGGAATATGGAGTATTAAATGGAACTGCCTTAACTGATGCAATTACAACTGACTGCTTCTTAGAAGACTTCCAGTTAACTTATGCAACCTTATTTAGTGGAGTAAGACATGATAGTGGTGATCCATTTGAATGGGGAGATAAGATGATCAAGCATTATGAAGGATTAGAAATCGATCCAACTACTAAGACCTTATTATTCAGTGATTCGTTAAACTTTGAAAAAGCTACAAAGATCAATCGTTACTTCCAGGGAAGAGCAAAGGTAGCCTTTGGAATTGGTACATTTATTTCTAATGATACTGATGTTCCAGCTTTAAATATCGTTATGAAAACAACCTTATGTAATGGAATGGATGTTGCAAAGATCAGCGATGTAGAAGGTAAAGGAATGTGTAAGAATCCTGAATATGTTCATTATTTAAAACGTTGTATTGCATGGCGTATGGAACATGAAACAGGAAATAATTCACTAAGAGTATAATTGAAAGAGCGAGACATCTCGTTCTTTTTATTTTAAGAATATTATTGTATAATTATATTTGAGGTGTTGAAAATGAAATATGCAGTGGTAACTGGAGCAAGCTCTGGTTTGGGAATAGAATTCAGTCAAAAATTAGACAAAATGGGCTATCAGCTGATCCTGGTGGCAAGAAGGGAAGAAAGATTAAAAGCCTTACAACAAAGCTTAAGTAATCCTTCTAGGATCATTGTATGTGATTTATCCAAAAAGGAAGAATGTTTCCGTTTATATGATTTGATCAAAGATCTGGATATAGAAGTATTTATCAATAATGCAGGCTTTGGTGATTGTGGCTATTTTAAAGAAAGAGCATTAGAAAAGGAATTAAATATGCTTTCTGTAAATGTTGAAGCTGTACATATTCTGACAAAAATGATGGTTTTAAAAATGGAACAGGGATATATTTTAAATGTAGCTTCTTCAGCAGGATTGATTCCTGCAGGACCTTTTATGGCAACCTATTATGCTACTAAAGCCTATGTAACTTCTTTAACTCGTGGTATTGCAGAGGAGCTTAGAGAAAAGGGAAGTAAGCTTTATATTGGCTGTTTATGCCCAGGTCCTGTGGATACTGAGTTTAATGCAGTAGCAGATGTAGAATTTGCTTTAAAGGGGATCACTGCTTCCTATTGTGTGGAATATGCATTAAAATGCATGTTTAAACGTAAGGTAACTATTATTCCTGGATTTACAATGAAATTGGCCAATTTTGCAGGCAGATTTGTCCCTATTTCACTTTATGTAAGAATCGTAGCCAGACAACAGAAAAGAAAGATCTATCAATAATGCCAGTTTGACAAATAAAGATTGTTAGCATATAATGATTATACTTTATGTAAGAAAGGAGAGTCTACTTTTTAGTAGCAGAAGAATATGGGCCCTGAATCGGTGCAGATCGTTATTTTAGTTTTATGTTTATTATCATCAGCTTTCTTTAGTGCTTCTGAAACTGCAATGTTATCAGCTAATAAATTTCATATGCGTACATTAGCGGATGAAGGTAATAAAAAAGCTGCTTTAGTAGAATCATTGTTGAATGATTCAGATACTTTACTTTCTACCTTATTAGTAGGAAATAATCTTGTTAATATCTTATGTTCATCTATTACCACTGCTTTAGCGATTTCTTATTATGGAAATGCTGGGGTAGGGTATGCCACAGGGGCAGTTACTTTATTGATCCTGATTTTTTGTGAAATCACACCAAAATCTATGGCCACTAAGTTCGCAGATAATTTTGCGATGAATGTTTGTGGAATATTAAATTTTCTAATCAAGCTGTTAACCCCTGTTGTCTTTATATTAAATTGTATTTCTCACATGATCATTAGATTATTAGGAGGAAATATGGAAGAGACACCCGAGATTACAGAAGAAGATTTAAAAACCATCGTAACTGTAGGACATGAAGCAGGTGTACTTGAAAGTGAAGAAAAAGAGATGATCCATAATGTATTTGATTTTGGAGAAACTGAAATCAGAGAAATTATGACTCCAAGAATTAATGTTATTTCCTTAAGTGATGATTGTACATATCAGGAAATGGTAGATATCTATAATCAGGAACAGTTTTCACGTTATCTGATTCACAGTGAATCCTTTGATGAAATCATTGGGGTCTTAAATATGAAGGATCTGTTATTTGTAAATATTGATGTTTCAAACTTTAAGATCACAGATTATATGAGAGAACCTTATTATGTTTATGAATTTAATCATATCAATGATATCTTTGAAGAAATGAGAAAAGAAAGAATTTCTCTCGCTGTTGTATTAGATGAATATGGAGTAATGAGTGGATTAGTTACTTTTGAGGATATTGTAGAAGAAATCGTTGGAAATATTGATGATGAATATGATGTAAGTACAGATGTAGTCATTCGCAGATTATCGGAAAATACATATCTGGTAGATGGAGCTATCAGCTTTAATGAGATCAATGATGAGATCGGTACTCATTTTGAATCAGAAGACTTTGAATCGATCGGTGGTCTGGTATTAAATGAATGCAAAGGGAAGCCTGTTTTACATGATCAGTTTATTGTAAATGATGCGATCCTGGAAATTGAAAAGATTCAAAAAAATAGAATTGCACTCGTAAAAATCACGATTGAGCAAAAAGAGGAAGAAGCTGCATAAGCTTCTTTATTTTGTAAATAGTTCTTGTATTTTTAATTATAAATGGTATAATTTCATGGTAAATCGTTGATAAAGACGAGTAGGTATTTTGGATTGATAGAGAGAAAACGGTGGGTGTAAGTTTTTATGAAGAAATATCGAAGCTACTTTGGAGAGTAATTAATCATTACCGCTATGCAGCGTTAACGCAAAGAGGGCTAGTTATAAACTAGAATTAGGATGGTACCGCGAAATTTCGTTCCTTATTATAGGGACTTTTTTTATTTTTGGAGGTCAAATGAAAAGATTGCTGTTTATTGGTAATTCACATACCTATGTGAATGATATGCCAGAGATCGTGAAAATCAATGCAATGGAAGAAATAGAGGTGGTTATGCTTGCTAGAGCTGGGATCACTTTTAATGATCATCTGCAGGATCCTTCCTTCCATTTTATGATCAAACAGACTTTTGATGGTGTGATCATTCAGCAGGC
>R17__coassemble_669_pt1 | contig 13825 bp, 16 predicted proteins | sample R17__metabat2_high_PE_012 | metagenome-assembled genome bin R17 | reverse complement strand
ATATTATAATGGTCTAATTAGCTATGGCATAAAATGTTAATAATATTTTTGAGATTATACAAGGAGGATTTATGATGAATCAGGAAAATGAAAAGAATCAAGAAATAGAAAAATTATTAGAAAAAAAAGCAAGAATTGAAAAGAAATTACCTGTTGTTGCATTATTTACAGGTACATGGCTTCTTTTGGAAGAAATAACAGAACATTATGCTGAGAATTTTTATGAAAATGCATCAGGTTTCTTTTTAGCTATAAGTTTTTTTCTGCTTCCAATTTGCTTATATTTTATTATAAGTCTTCAGTTGATCAACATAAAAATACATTCTATAACATGCGAAAAATAAAATTTATTTCATAATGACAAGCTGTGCTTCTAATTTTACTAATGGAGAGCAGTATTGACTAATGGTATTCTAGCATTTTTAACTAGCTTATAGCTAAATTCTTTCCAAAATATTATAATGGTCTAATTAGCTATGGCATAAGATGTTAATAATATTTTTGATATTATACAAGGAGGATTTATGATGAATCAGGAAAATGAAAAGGATCAAGAAATAGAAAAATTATTAGAAAAAAAAGCAAGAATTGAAAAGAAATTTTTTGTCAGTGGCATTTTTATGGTTATTTTATGGATTGCTCAAAAAATAACCGAATATTGTGCTGATAACTATTATGAAAATGCAGCAGGTTTCTTTTTAGCTATAGGCTTTTTTCTAATTCCCATTTTTTTATATTTGATTATAAGAATTCAGTTGATCAACATAAAAATACAATCTATAGCATGCAAAAAATAAAATTTGTTCTATTGAGTATTATTCTTATAGCTATCATATTTCTAGCTTATAGGCATAATGTAAGTAAAAACTACAATAATCAGCTTGCAATTGTTGATACCAATATCACCAATATGCTACATTCTTCTTGCAAGATAGACTATGATTTTTCAAGTGCATCAAATGGAGTTTTGAATAAAGCTCGGACAATTCAAGCAGTAATAGATAAAAGTGGAATTTAGTTTTACACTTGTGAGATGAAAATTATTTGATAAATTTTCAAAGAAAGAATTGACACATACTAACTTTTTTTGTAAAATAACAAGGCATATGTTTATTTGTATAAAAAATTAGTATAAGTGGAGGTGTGATTTATGAAGAGAACATATCAACCAAACAAGAGAAAAAGAGCAAAAACTCATGGATTTAGAGCTAGAATGGCTACTGTAGGTGGAAGAAAAGTATTAGCTCGTCGTCGTGCTAAAGGAAGAAAAGCATTAACTGTTTCATCTAGCAAGTACACTAAGTAGAAATAAAAAAGTACCACAATTTAATTGTGGCTTTTTTTCTATGGATAAAATGTAAGTCAAAATGAATAAAGAATTACGTGTTAGAAAAAATGAAGAATTTCAGAAAATAATTGGTAAAAAGTCATCTGTAGTTAATAAATCGTTTGTATTGTATTACATGAAAAATAATTTAGGTCATATGCGTGTCGGTTTATCAGTTAGTAAGAAATTAGGTAAAGCTGTTGTCAGAAACAAGATCAAAAGACAAGTAAGACATATGGTGAGAACAACTTTCAATTCTAATCTTTCTTATGATTTTGTAATTATTGTAAGAAATAAATTCTTAGACAATTCCTTTGAACAAAATAAATTAGAATTAGAAAAGCTGTTGAAAAAGGTTCAAAAGAAAGGGGAAAAACATGAATTCTAGACAAAAGAAAATTCTTAAAGCTGTTGCTTTAGTTTTATTCTTAGTAGTAATGACTGGGTGTACAAGAAACTTAGATGAAGATGGTGTTTTAATTGCTGAAAGAGCCATTACAAAAGCAACACCTTGGTCATTAAGTGGTGGAATTTTCGATTTTATTATCGTTATTCCAATCGCAAAATGTATTATTTATTTATCTGATGTAATGAATGTTGCATTAGCTGTAATTATTACTGCTATCCTTGTTAACATGATTACATTACCATTTATGATTAAATCAACAATCAGTACTCAAAGAATGCAATTGATCCAACCTAAGGTTCAGGCTATTCAGAAGAAATATCAGGGTAGAAATGATAAGAATTCCCAAATGAGAATGTCTGCTGAATTAAATGCTTTATATAAGAAAAATGGTGTATCAATGGGATCAAGCTTTGTTCCATTCTTAACTTTACCATTAATGTTAGGTATGTACTATGCTGTACAGCGTGTTGAAATCTTATATGATGCACATTTCTTAGGTATCGCATTAGGGGAAATTCCAAAGGCTCATATTTTAAACTTAGAAATTCCTTATATTGTATTATTAGTATTATTAGCAGTTGGTCAGTGGTTATCTATTGAAATTTCACAGATCATGTTGAAACGTAAAAAAGGATATCGTCCAAATTCACAAAGTGGTCAGATGAAGATGTTCAACTATGTTATGATTATCATGATTGTATTTATCGGTTTAGAATTACCTTCAGCAATGGCTATTTACTGGATCACTTCTTCTGTAATTGCTATTTTGCGTACTGTATTAATTGAAGTTAAGTTCAATAATGACCATAAACCTCAGGAAAGTTATTTAACTAAGAAATAGGAGAATGAGTATGATCGAAACTTACGCAGGTAAAACAAGAGAAGAGGCAATCAAGAATGCTTGTGAAGCATTAGGTTGCTCTGAAGGTGAATTAATTTACGAAGTAACCTTAGAAAAGAAATCTTTATTCTCTAAGAGAGTTGAAATTTCTGCTTATTGTTTAAATACAGTAGTTGAATTCGTAAAGGGTTATATCACTAAAGTATTAACAGAATTAGATTTCACTGTTTCTATTGAATATACAATGGAAGAAGGAAGAATGAAATTCAATATCGATACTGATAATAACTCAATGTTAATTGGGAAAAACGGTACAATCTTAAGATCGATCGTTTCTGTAGTTCGTGCAGCAGTTCAGCATAATTTCAAAGAAAGATATGAAATTGATGTAGATGTTAACAACTATAAATCAGAAAGATATGATAAGGTAGCTAAGATGGCAAAGAGATTTGCTAGACAGGTACAAAGAACTCGTGTCGATATGAAATTAGATCCAATGCCAGCTGATGAAAGAAAAGTAATGCATCAGGTTATTTCTAACATTAATTATGTAAGAACTGAAAGTGTTGGAGAAGGTAAAAATAGATATATGACAATTATCTATGATGCCAATAAAAAAGTAAAAAAGAACGTAGAAGCATCTGACGAATAGTCAGGTGTTTTTTATTCGAATGAATGTAGTATTTTTTTCTTTCTTTTCTTTTTTAGAAAATAATAGAAAATTCTCAAATGTAAATGGTATCAAAAACGTTACATATAAAATTGGTATTTTAAAAAGAAAAGGAATTTGTTATAATTTTTTAGCGCTAAGAAAGTGAGGAGTGTTTATGGAAAAAATTAGAAATATAGCAATTATCGCTCACGTTGACCACGGTAAAACTACTCTGGTTGATCAGTTATTAAAATTATCAGGAACTTTTAGAAGTAATGAACAGGTAGCTGAAAGAGTTATGGATAGTAATGATCTTGAAAGAGAAAGAGGAATTACTATTTTAGCGAAGAATACAGCTATTAATTATAAAGATTATCGAATCAATATTATGGATACCCCAGGTCATGCTGACTTTGGTGGTGAAGTAGAACGTATTATGAAGATGGTTGATGGTGTATTATTATTAGTAGATGCTTATGAAGGTACTATGCCACAGACTAGATTCGTATTAAAGAAAGCTTTAGAAGCTAAGGTAAAACCAATCGTTGTTATTAATAAGGTAGACCGTCCAGTTGTTCGTATCGATGAAGTAATGGATGAAGTCTTAGAATTATTTATGGAATTAGGTGCTGATGATGATCAGTTAGACTTCCCTACTTGCTATGTATCAGCTTTAATGGGGACTTCAAGTTTAGATCCAGATCTATCTACACAGGTACCAAATATGGATTGTTTATTTGATATGATCATCAATGAAATTCCTGCACCAGATGTAGATACTGAAGGTGGATTACAATTCCAGCCAGCTTTATTAGACTATAATGATTATGTAGGACGTATTGGTGTTGGTAGAATTAAACGTGGTAAGATGCATGTAAATGAATCAGTTACTTGTGTTAGAGCAGATGGTTCTACAACTCAATTTAGAATTCAAAAGCTATATGGTTTCTTAGGTTTAAACCGTATTGAAATTGAAGAAGCATATGCAGGAGATATCGTTGCCATTGCTGGTTTAGCTGATATTGGAGTTGGTGAAACTGTTTGTGACAATGATAACCTTGATCCATTACCATTACTTAGAGTAGATGAACCTACTATCCAGATGGTATTTGGAACAAACACTTCTCCTTTTGCAGGTAGAGAAGGTAAATTCGTTACAGCTAGTAAGATTGAAGAACGTTTAAATAGAGAATTAAATAGAGATGTATCTTTAAAGGTAGAAAGAATCCCTAACTCAGAAGAATGGATCGTATCTGGTCGTGGAGAATTACATTTATCTATTTTAATTGAAAATATGCGTAGAGAAGGATTTGAATTACAGGTATCTAGACCAAAGGTAATCATTAAGGAAATCGATGGAGTAAAATGTGAACCTTGGGAAGATGTTCAAATTGAAGCACCAGATGATGTAATTGGTTCAGTTATTGAATCATTAGGTTATAGACGTGGTATTATGGAAAATATGACTAGTATGGATGGACAGACTAGAGTTCAATATAAGATTCCTTCACGTGGTTTAATTGGTTTCACTACTAACTTCTTAACAATGACTAAGGGGTATGGAATTATTTCCCATGTATTCTCTGATTATCAGCCAATGGAGGGTGATACAGTTGGAGAAAGAAACTTAGGAGTATTAATTTCTATTGATGCTGGTCAGACTACAGCTTATTCATTAGGTTCTGTTGAAGACCGTGGTGTTATGTTTGTAGGACCTGGTGTAGAAGTATATGAAGGTATGATCGTTGGTGAACATAGTAGAGATAACGATTTAAAGGTTAATGTTACTAAAGGTAAGAACTTAACTAATACTCGTTCTTCAAATAAGGATTCTACTGTTGTATTAAAGAAACCAAGAGCCTTCTCTCTTGAATCAGCATTAGATTATATTAATGAAGATGAATTAGTTGAAGTAACTCCAAAGAGTATGAGACTAAGAAAGAGATTATTAACAGATCTAGAACGTAAGAGAGCATTTAGAGAAAACAATAAAGCTAACTAAGAGAGCAAATGCTCTCTTTTCTTTTGGTTTTATTTATTCTATACTTTATTTGGTGATTAAAATGAAACATAGAGGAATTGTAATGTCTACTAAGGGAATTGTATCAAGTGCACATACCTTGATTTCTTCTAGTGGACTTAAAGTATTCAATCAAGGTGGGAATGCTATGGATGCTGCTATTGCGATGGCTTTAACTAGTGGTGTAGTATTACCAGATATGTGTGGTTTTGGGGCAGATGCTTTCTTATTGTATTATGATGCGAAAAGTAAAAAGATCACAGCTATTAATGGTTCTTCGTTTGCTCCTAAAAAAGGGTCTATTGAATATATGAAATCATTAGGTTATTCAAAAGTACCTGATGAAGGAATTTATTCGATTACTTTACCAGGAGCTGTAGATACCTACTTTACTGCTTTACATGAGTTTGGGAGTATGCCCTTCTCTGTTTTAGCGAAGGATGCAATCTCTTTAGCTAGAGATGGAGTTCCTGCTAGTGAAAAGGTAGTAAGACATATGCATACAGATTTAGATAAGATGAGACGTTTTAATGCTTTAAGTAAACAGTATTTAAAGGATGATCAACCTTATCAAACAGGAGATCTATTGATCAATGAAGATTATGCTAAAGCTATAGAATATGTATGTGAACATGGAAGAGAAGGCTTCTATAAAGGAAAGATTGCAAAGGATATAGAAGAAACAACTAAAGGTTATATTACAGTTGAGGATCTAAGCAAGGTACATTGTGAAATACTAGATCCAATTTGTGTCAATTATAGAGATTATATAATTTATAATACTCCCCCTATTTCACAGGGGATCCTTCATCTAGAAGAAATGAATATACTAGATCAATTTGATATTTCTAAGTATCCAGTAAACTCAGCTAAGTCTATTCATTTAATGGCTGAAATTAAGAAGATAGCTTTTTATGATCGTAATACTTATTTTGGAGATCCTGCATTTGTGGACAATCCAACGCATAAGGTATTAAGTAAACAATACGCTAAAGAGTGTGCATCAAAAATAAAAATGGATACATGTCTAGAAGAGAATATAGAGTTAGGGATCCATCATACCACAAGCTTTGTTGCAGTAGATAAATGGGGTAATGCAGTCAGTATGATTCATTCTATTGCAGCTACATGGGGATCTGGTATTATGGTAGATGGTTTCTTATTAAATAATAGAGGTTGTCAGTTTAGTTTTGATCCACATCACCCTAATGCTCTTCAACCCTATAAAAAGACTATGCATACCTTAAATACATATATAATTACTGATCAAAACGGAAATCTAAGATATGTAGGAAATACTCCAGGAGGAGACTATCAGCCACAATGGAATATGCAAAATATTGTAAATGTGATAGACTATAAGATGGATGTACAAAGTGCTCTAGAACACGCTAAATGGACAGAACATAATAATATGATTCGAATTGAAAGTCAATGCGGTAAGGATACTATTGAACAATTAAAGAAGATGGGTCATATGGTAGAAATACACGAACCTTATACCCTTTCTGGTGCAAGTCAATTAATTGAAGTAAGAGGAAAATTAAAGCTAGGAGGCTGTGATCCAAGATGTGATGGTGCAGCGATGCCTGAGATATAGGAGAAAATTATGATTAGAAAAGCAACATTAGAAGATTTAGATACAATCTTAGAAATCTATGCATATGCAAGAGAACAAATGAAAAAAACAGGAAATCCAAATCAATGGAAAGACAATAAACCTAACAAAGAAACATTGATTTCAGATATAAAAAATGAAGAATTATATGTATTAGTAGATAAGGATATCTATGGATGTTTTATGTTTACCTTAAAAGGTGAACCTACTTATAAAGTGATTTACGAAGGAGAATGGTTATCTGATTTACCATATGGTACTATTCATAAAGTAGCAAGTAATGGAACTCATAAAGGAATTTTACATCAAATCGTGGAATATGTATCCCTTACTACTGCTCATTTAAGAATTGATACACACCATGATAATAAAATCATGCAGCATTGTATTTTAAAAGAAGGATTTACTTACTGTGGAATTATTCATCTAGAAGATGGAGATCTAAGAATGGGGTATGAAAAAATAGAAGAAGCTTAAGCTTCTTTTTTTTGGCACACCAGGTAGGAGTCGAACCTACGCCTTCAGCGTCGGAGGCTGCAGTACTGCCGTTATACGACTGGCACATCATTAAGCCTATTCTACCATAAAAGAATTGACAAATCACTAAAAAATATCTATGATAAATTTTGTTCGATTGGGGTGATTATATGATTTATCTAGACTATGCAGCTAACTGTCCTGTAGATCAGGAGGTATTAGATGTTTATTATAAAACAGCATTGAATGAATTTGCGAATCCTAATTCTACTCATAAATTAGGAAATGAAGCAAACAATCTATTGATTCAAAATATGGAAGAAATCGCAAAGGTATTTAATGTAACAAAGGATGAAATTATCTTTACATCAGGAGCTACGGAATCCAATAATTTAGTGATTCAAGGTGTTGCTTCAAGATATAGATCTAGAGGAAAACATATTATTGTCAGTTCAATGGAACATCAGTCTATTATTGCTCCAGCTAGTCATATGCCTGAATTAGGTTATGAATTTGATTTAGTACCTGTTAATAAGGATGGTAGAGTAGATCTGGATACTTTAAAATCAATGATCAGAAAAGATACAATCTTAGTAAGTATCTGTGGAATTGATAGTGAACTTGGAATCAGACAGCCAGTAGAAGAAATTGGTGAATTACTTAAAGAATATAAGAATACTATTTTTCATGTTGATGCATCTCAGGTAATTGGTAGATGTAAGATGGATTTTAGTAATGTAGACTTAATTACTGTTACTCCTCATAAATTCTATGGGTTAAATAGCTTTGGAATGTTAGTAAAGAAAAAAGGAGTTAGTCTTCACCCTATTATTCGTGGTGGAAAGTCTGTTACTGTATATAGAAGTGGTACTCCAGATGTAGCGATGGTTGTAGCTTTAAACTGTGCACTACAAAAAGCAATGCGTTTATTTGATGAAAGAGAAGCTCATGTGATTCCACTTGCTGATAGAATCAAAGAAGAACTGATGAAGCATCCAGAAATACATATGAATACAAATGAATATTCAGTACCATTTGTTGTTAATTTCAGTGTTCCAGGAACTAAATCAGAAAAACTGATTGCTATGCTGGAAGAAAAGGAAATCTATGTATCAGCTAAAGCATCATGCTGCCCAACTGGTACACCATCTAAACCAATCTATGCAGTATATCATGATAAAAATATAGCTACCTCTTCTATTCGTGTAAGTTTATCTCATTTAACGACTCAGGAAGAAGTAGATGGATTTATAAAAGAAATACAGAATATCTTCAAGGAGAAAAGGTAATGGAAAAATATCAGGAAATAGAAAGAAGTATTATTAAGACTTATCGTAAGGAAATTTGGAGACCATTTGTTAAAGCTATTCAGGAATATGAATTAATTGAAGAAAATGATCATATTATGGTATGTATCAGTGGAGGTAAGGATTCTTTCTTATTAGCTAAATGTATTCAGGAAATTCAAAGACATGGTAAATTTCCTTTTGAAGTAGAATATGTTTGTATGAATCCAGGTTATGCTGATTACTATCTTGAACAGATTCAGGATAATGCAGAAATTATGAATATTCCCTTACAGATCTTTGATTCAGATATATTCAGTGTCTTAACAAATGTAGATTTTGATAGTCCTTGTTATTTCTGTGCAAAAATGAGAAGAGGTTATTTATATTCTAAAGCACAGGAATTGGGATGTAATAAGATCGCTTTAGGACATCATTTTGATGATGTAATTGAAACTACACTATTATCTATGTTCTATGGATCAGAAATTAAAACCATGATGCCAAAGCTTCATAGTGATAATTTTGAAGGAATAGAACTGATCAGACCATTATTTAGAGTAAAGGAACAGGCTATTATCACATGGAAGAAATTTAATGAATTAGATTTTATTAATTGTGCATGTCCATTTAGTGAAGGTTGTTCATTGGTAAATGATGGTACTAGTAAACGTAAAGAAATGAAAGAATTAATTAAGAATATGAGAAAGATCAATCCAAATATTGATATGAATATCTTTACAGCTATGACGAATGTAAATATGGATTGTATCTTAGGATATACAAAAGGAAAAGAAAAACATTCATTTTTAGAGTGGTATGATGAAGACTAATACAAATAGGTATTAGTTTTTTTGTATTAGCTGATTTGTTGATATTTAGCTGCAGATTTTATGCAATAACAAAAATTAAATTGAAAAAGATACGGATAAATCAAAGTAAATTAATATATAAGAACTTAATTGTGCCAAAGAATAGTAGAAATGTTATAATTAAAAAAAAGGAGAAGGAATATGGATATTACATTATTAAAAGAAAAAGCTGAAGAATTAAGAATATTAGGCATAATTATTACACAGGATCAACAGCAGATTATTCGTGAATTATGGGATGAACCATGTAGAAGAAATATCTACTCTGCCTCTAAATCTTTTACAAGTACTGCAGTAGGAATTGCTGTTAAGGAAGGATTGATTGATTTAAATGAAAAAGTAATAGATGCTTTTAAAGAGGATATAGATTTTCCCATCAATGAGCATTTAGCTAAGGTAACGGTCAGAGACCTGCTTACAATGTCACTAGGACAAGAAAAGAGTTTTTTAATGGGAGCTTATCGACCTTATTATAAAGAATGGAATTGGGCTAAATTAGGCTTATCACAACCATTTGTATGTGATCCAGGAGAGCAATTTGTTTATAATAATGTTGGACCTTATTTAGCTGGTTTATTAGTTCAAAGAAGAGCAGGATGTAATCTTGTAGATTATTTATATCCTCGTTTATTTAAACCATTAGGGATGACTAAACCAACATGGGAAGCTGATCCATTAGGGAATACTTTTGGTGCTGGTGGTTTATTCTTAACGATCGATGAACTACATCAATTTGGTTTGTTGTATTTAAATAAAGGAAAATACAATGGTAAACAGATCATAAGTGAAGAATGGATCAAAGAGGCTACTAGTAAACAGGTAGATAATGGTGAAGATGGATATGGTTACTTATTCTGGAGAGGTAAATACAATACCTATAGAGCTGATTGTAAATATGAACAATATACGATTATATGCCCAGATAAAAATGCTGTTATTACTATTAGTGCAGAAAGTAAAAAGAGCAGAGCTATTTTAAACTTTATCTATGATTCTATCTATCCACAATTATAGTGTATTTTTTATATAAGTTAGATTTAGATTATAAAGTAAGAACACTCAATTGTGTTCTTTTCTTGTATTTCAAAAAGCTCTATTATAAAATAAATAAAAGGAATGGTGATTGAATGAAATTATATGTTTTAAGACATGGTGAGACTGATTATAATGAACAGCATAGAATCTCTGGACAGGTACCAGCAATGTTAACAGAAAAAGGAAAACAGCAGGCTATAGAAGCAGGAAGGTACTTTAAAAATAAAAATATAGATTATATCTATGTATCTCCATTACAAAGAGCTAGGGATACTTATGCTTTATTAGGTTTAGATAATATCCCCTATTCTATTGAACCTAGAATTATTGAGGTTAACTTTGGGATCTTTGAAGGATTACCTATAGGTAGTGATGGTTTTAATGAAGTAAAGATCCATTTAGGCTATCGTTATCCTCAAGGAGAGACATATCTTGAAGTTATTCATAGAGTCTATAGTTTCTTAGATGAATTAAAACAAAAGGACTATAATACAGTTTTACTTGTATGTCATGGAGCAGTACTAAGAGCGATCAACTCTTATTTTGTGGAAATGAGTAATGAAGATTTCTTTAATTACCGTACTAAGAATTGTCAAATCAATGAATATGAACTATAGGAGGAAATAGAAATGTTAGAAGTAGGAACTAAAGCACCAGATTTTACTTTACCAGATCAAAATGGAGATAATCATTCATTAAGTGATTATCTAGGTAAAAAGGTTATATTATATTTTTATCCAAAGGATAATACAGCCGGCTGCACAAAACAGGCCTGTGGATTTAGTGAATTATATCCACAAATCATGGAAAAAGGAGCTGTAGTATTAGGCGTAAGCAAGGATAGTGTAAAGAGTCATAAAAACTTTGAAACTAAGTATAATTTAGGCTTTACTCTACTAAGTGATGTAGATAAAGAGGTTATTCAATTATATGATGTATGGAAAGAAAAGAAAAACTATGGAAAAGTTTCTATGGGGGTAGTCAGAACTACTTATTTAATTGATGAACATGGAATCATTATTAAGGCTAAAGATAAAGTAAAGGCTGCTAATGATCCTAGTGAAATGTTAGAAGAATTATCATAATTTGGTAGCGGTTTAAAATCATTTGTGTTAGAATATATTTAAGTCATACTAAGAAATTTGAAAGGAGATTATCGTTATGAAAATTTTACTATGTTGTTTAGCTGGTGTTACTTCAAATATGTTTGCTGCTAAATTAAAAGATGAAGCAGCTAAAAAAGGTTTAGATGTTGTTGTTTGGGCTTCTGCAAATACTGCAATTGAATACTCTATTGATCAGGCTGATATTGTATTAGTAACTCCACAGTTAAGAAGTGAATTACACAAGATCGAAGACTTAGCACCTTCTGAAGTACCTGTATTATTAATTAGTGATGAAGAATTCACTACATTTGATGCATCTGGTGTACTAGAAGAAGCACTAAAATTAAAATAAGAAAATAATAACAGAAGGTTCCTAAAAAGGAACTTTTCTTTTGGGTTGAATATTAACACTGTTAGGTTTAAAATTGAAACATGAGGTGATCGATATGGCAAAGAAAAATGACTTTTCAAAAGGAAAGATATCTACCATTATTATGAATTTAGCAGTACCACTTACAGTGGCTCAGCTGATCAATGTTTTATATAATATCGTAGATAGAATCTTCATAGGACATATGCCAGAAAATGCAACATTAGCAATGGCTGGTATTGGATTATGTCTACCATTTACAATTATGGTAGCAGCTTTTACAAATCTATTTGGTATGGGTGGTTCTCCTTTATGTTCCATGGCTAGAGGAGAAGGAAATGAAAAGAAAGCAGAAGAAATCATGGGTACTTCCTTTAGCTGTATGATTTTAATAGGAGTATTGATCACGGTTATTGGAATTCTCTTTAAAAAACCTTTATTATATGCTTTTGGAGCAAGTGATGCAACCTATCCATTTGCAGCTAAGTATGTAACCGTATATTTACTAGGAAGTATATTTGTAATGATCTCTCTAGGAATGAATTATTTTATTAACTCTCAGGGATTTGCGAAAATTGGAATGCTGACTGTTACAATTGGGGCAATTACAAATATTATCTTAGATCCAATCTTTATTTATGTACTAAATCTTGGGGTTACTGGTGCTGCCTTGGCTACAATTATTGCTCAAGGAGTATCCAGTGTATGGGTATTATTATTCTTAACTGGAAATCAGGCTATTTTACGATTAACCTTTGATTCAATTAAGATCAGAACGAAATATATAAAACGTATTGTAACCTTAGGACTATCTGGTTTTATTGCTCAGTTTACAAACTCATTAGTATCTATTGTATGTAATCACTGCTTATCTCAATATGGTGGAGATTTATATGTATCAGCTATGACTATCTTATCCTCTGTTAGAGAGATCTATAATATGCCGATTCAAGGAATCACAGGAGCAAGTCAACCAGTATTAGGTTATAACTATGGGGCAAAGGAATATAAAAGAGTATATGATGGAATCGTATTTACTACTGTACTTACTGTAGGTTTTTCATTGATTTATTGGTTATTGATCACAGTCTTCCCTACTTACTTTGTAAAGTTCTTTAATAGTGATCCTGAATTATTAAGTGTTGGGGTTAAATCACTTAGAATCTATTTCTTTGGAATCTTTATGATGGCCTTCCAATCCTGTGGTCAATCCTGTGCAGTAGGACTAGGAAGAAGCAAACAGGCAGTATTCTTCTCGTTACTAAGAAAAGTTGTAATTGTTGTTCCTTTAACGCTATTACTTCCTAAAATGGGATTTGGAATCAATGGTGTATTCTTAGCAGAACCAATTTCTAACTTTATTGGTGGAGGTGCCTGCTATATCACAATGTGGTTTACAATTGTAAAGGAATTAAAAACAAAGATGAAAGAAAATGGATAGAAATATCCATTTTTTTAATATAGTAAACATGTTATAATTAAGTATAGTGAATTAAAGGAGTATCTTCTATGAATCGTAAAAAGGTCAGCAGAAAAAAGAAAAGACGAATCCAACGTATGAGACGTTTATTAATACTAGCATGTGTTTTATTGGTGTTATTAAATATTACAGCACTTGCTGGGGTCATTATTTATAAGGTTATGGATCAAAGTACTCAGGCTAGTATAACAGTAGCAGGAGATGTTATGCTTCATTCTCCTATGCTTCGTTCTACCTATTATTATAATAGTGAAACAAATGCATATGATTTTAGCAGTATCTTTAAATATATTGAAGAGGATTACAAAAAAGCAGATTATACTGTATGTACC
>R17__coassemble_662_pt1 | contig 13981 bp, 9 predicted proteins | sample R17__metabat2_high_PE_012 | metagenome-assembled genome bin R17 | reverse complement strand
GGGATACCATCTATTTAAACCATTTTATTAATTATACTAAAAAAGGAATCTTTAAAGGCTTAAATAATCAGATGCTAAGAGACTTTGGAAAGGAATTGACCTTCTATCCAGGAGTTCCTGAAATATTTGAAAAAACAAAGAAAATGATTGAAGATAACCCTAAATACCGTGAATTTGATATTAAAGTGGAACATTACATTGTTTCTACTGGAATGTCTGAAATTATTCGTGGTTCAGCTATCATGCCTTATATTGATGATATATGGGGCTGTGAACTGATTGAAGATAAAGATATAGACGGGAATATGATTTTATCTGAAATTGGCTATACGATCGATAATACCTCTAAAACAAAGGCCCTATTTGAAATCAATAAAGGCATTAATAAAAGAAAAGATTTAAATGTAAACTCAAAAATACCTCATGATCTTCGCCGTGTACAGTTTTCTAATATGATCTATATTGCAGATGGACCAAGTGATGTACCAGCCTTTTCAGTGATCAATCAGTATGATGGTTCAACACTGGCTGTTTATCCTCATGGCAATTATGAAGCAATGAAGCAGGTAGAACAGCTAAGAAAAGATCAGAGAATCGATATGTTTGTAGAAGCAGATTATCAGGAAGATACAACTGCCTATATGTGGATCTGTAATAAGATATTAGAGATCGCTGAAGGTATACGTGATGGAGAAAAAGAAAAGCTTGCAAAATATGCCGGCAATGAACCTAAGCATTTAAACAATTAGCATCCTTATAGGATGCTTTCATATTTAGGAGAATAAAATGAAAGATTTAAAAATACAATATGATCATCAACTAAAAGAAATAGAAAAAAAGCATCAGCTATGGATCACTTTATTTGTGATCAATACGATCATCTTTATATTTCTACTATATCGTTCAATTTCAATCAGCTTTCAAAAAGCACTGATTCCTGTTTTTCTACTATATTTTGTGATCATGATTTTTACGGACAAGATCAATCAACAAAAAAATACATTACAGAGTAGATTGAATGTAATCAATAGATATGAAGCCAAGAAAAGATATGAACTAGACAAACTGGATTCAGGAGCTAATATTGATCATTCTATTTATCTCGAAGATCTTGATATCGTAGGAAAGCACTCCTTATTTCAATATTTAAACTGTGCAAATACGATAGAGGGAAAAAGAAAGCTAATCAAGAGATTTGAAAATACTGATAATGATCTTTTAGATTATCAGGAAGCCATTTTAGAATTCAAGGAACAAAAAGAGCTGATGATCGAGATACAATCTAATTTAAAAGAGGATCTATCCTTAAAAGCACTAACTGATCGAATGAACTTTTCAACTCAAAAGGTTAAAGGTGTTCTATTGATCGATTTTCTATTAGATATTCTGATTATTTTTTCTTTTTGTAGAATGAATGTGCAATATGCATGTATTTTATTTGTTTTACATTACTTAATCAGTTCATTCTATAGTATGTATTATAGTAATTATTTTAAAGGTAATGAGGATACTTTTTTATTTTTAAATCATTTAAAAATAAAGATCAGTACTAATTTTCATTCTAAAAAGCTATCTAAAATACAAGATGACTACAACAAAATGATCAGACAGTTTAAGGTGATTGATAAATTAGATATTTTATATGCTTTAGATCATAATATTCTATCTTCATTATTAGGGAATGGTTTCTTTTCTTTACGTTTATGGATCGTATATTTTTATAATACATATTTAGAGACAAATATAATCAAGGAATGGTGTGAGGACTATAGTGAATTAGAAATGTTAACCTCTCTATCTTCATTATTTATTCTTCAAACACATATTACAAAAGCAGAGGTTTCTGATCATTTTGAAATTATAAATGGCATACATCCCTTAGTGATCAATTGTATTCCCAATAGTTTAAGTGAAAATAGTGTAACAATCATAACAGGTTCCAATATGTCAGGGAAAACATCCTTTTTGAGAATGATTGGAATCAATCTGATATTAATGAATGCTGGAGGATTTTGTCTTGCTGATAGTCTAAAATCGCCAATATATCGTGTTGTTACTTCTATGCGTATTCAAGACAATTTAAGCAAGGGAATCTCTACCTTTCTAGGAGAATTAAAAAGAGTCAAGGAAGCCCTGGATTATGATCATACTCAGATGGTTTTAATTGATGAGATCTTTAAGGGTACAAATTATCAGGATCGTATCACTGGAGCAAAAGAAGTGATCCATAAACTGCAGGATAAAAAATGTAGTGTCCTGATCACAACTCATGATTTTCAATTATGTGAAGAAAAAGGGGTTGCTAATTATTATTTTAAAGAAGAATATATCAATGATGAGATTGTCTTTGATTATAAGATACATAAAGGGATCAGTAATACATCCAATGCCCTTTATTTAATGAAGAAAATAGGAATTATAGGAGGTGAGAATCATTGAACGAAAAAGAACTAAAACCAATCCATCCAAATAAAAAGATGGAAAGAGAAAGCTATGAATTATTAGATGGTTTATGGGATTTTACCATTACTAAAAGCAATCTGATCCCTGACCATTTTGAAGATCAAATCAATGTACCCTATCCAGTAGAATCAAAATTATCGAAGATAGAAAGATTATGTGAAATAGATGATCATTTATGGTATAGAAAGGAAATTAAGATCAATAAACATAAGGGAAAAATACTTTTACATTTTGGTGCTATAGATCAAAACGCTAAGATATATATTGATTCTAAATTAATATATACACACCAGGGTGGTTTTCTTCCTTTTGCAATTGAAATTTCTGATTTAGATAAAAAAGATCATATCACCCTGATCATCGATGCATGGGATATTACTGATTCTTCCTACCTGACAGTTGGAAATCAGGCTATTGAACCTGTAGGAAAAAAGCATACGAGAATCAGCGGAATATGGCAGAGTGTATGGATGGAATATGTTAATGAGCATTATATTTCAAATATAGATATTGAAACAGATTATGATCATTATTGTATCATGATCAAAACAGATGTCCAAACTTCTTTATCTTATAAATTGAATGTTCATTTTATCCATAATGAATATCCTGATAGTAATGATCGTATGATCCATCTTTATAATTTTAAACCATGGAGCTATGACAAACCCTATCTATATGAACTGCAGATCGATTTAATCGAAGAGGATAAGGTTATAGATTCTATTTATACCTATTTTGCGATGCGTAAAATAGAAGTAAAAAAGGATGGGGAATATAAGCATATCTATTTCAATAATCAGAAAATCTTTTTAAACGGGATCATAGATGGGGGATATAATTCAGAAGGATTATATACACCTGTTAGTCAGGAGACAATGTTAAAGGATATTCTAATGATCAAAGAGCTAGGCTTTAATCTGATTCGTAAATATGAAAAAATAGAATCTGATGTATTTTATTATTATTGTGATCTGTATGGAATGCTTGTCCTTCAAGATTTTGTCAGTGGGGGAGAAATAGAAAAAAGATATCAGCATTCAATTGGTCAGATCATCCATAAAATGCATATTAATATATCTGATAATGTTCGCTTTCTTTTTTCAAGAAAAAACATTTATGGAAAAACAATGTTTATTGATGAAATTAATCAGACTGTACGAATTTTAAAGCATCATCCTTGTATTATTGCCTTTAGTTTATTTAATGACGGTAAGGGACAGTTTGATACAGCGTTGATCACCAAGCTGATTAAATCCTTGGATAAAGATCGTCTGATTCTCTCTGCTGAGAATTTATACGATCAAAATTGTGGTGATTTCTATGCAATACATGTTTTAGATTATAAAAAGAAGATCAAAGTTAAAAAGGATCGTTTAAATCTGATCAGTGAATATGGTTATCTGAGCTATGATTTAAATTCAACAAACCAAAAATATAAAAATTTATCTTTATTAAACGATGCCTATATCAAGCTGCATTATGAGCTGATTCTTAAGAATTATCCTAAGCTGGCAGGATGTATTTATTATCAGTTTTGTGATATTGAACAAGAAAAAAATGGAATTATAAATGAAGATAGAACTGATCTGAAAATAAACCGTCAGCATATTCTAGAAATAAATCAATACTTGAAGAATAAGTAAAATTGCATATCCTATTGAATTGTGCTAAAATAAAAAAGTAAAAGAGGTGACAAATGTGCTGACGTTTTTATTCTATATAGGAGTGATTGTGATTTCCTATATTCTTCAAAAAAGCTTTGGTTATGCTTATACAAGTATTACTTTTTATTCAGATACCATGCTTTATTTCTTATTTACAGGTCTTTTTTCCCTAATTCCAAAGAAATTTCATGGAGCGATCTATCTATTATCAAGTATTGTCGTAAGCTTTGTAGCCTTTATGTTTTATAATGCTTATCTTGAAACTGGTCAGCTGTTAAGTATTACCTTTGTTACTCAGTTAACTTCCCATGCTTTTTGTCATATAAAAGCTTATTTATTCTTTTTACTGATTCCCTATACTTATCTATTAGTTAGAAACTTTAAGGTCATGGGATGGCCAAGCTTTGTTATTGCGATCATTGCTTTAAATCTTTTATACCCAAATGTTAAAGATATTGACCTTGGAAGAATGCAGAAGCAATGGAACAGGGAATATGTAGTAGAAAAATATGGTTATGGAATGTATCATTTATCTGATTTAGTGTTTAATACCTCTAAGCTGATTCCTAATTATGAGGATGTAGAGGTTCCAGTTAAAGAACATGAAGACAATGAATATACAGGTATTCTAGAAGGAACTAATTTAATAGTTATTCATGCTGAAAGTATGGAACAGTTTGTGATTGGAATGACAATCAATGGGCAGGAGGTAACACCTTTCTTGAATCAATTGGTAGAAAAATCAATTTATTTTGATAATTTCTATTCTCAGGTAAGTTTAGGAACCAGCAGTGATAGCGAAATAACCTTTAATACAGGATTGCTTCCTAGTCAGGAAGGATGTACATCGATCAACTATTTTGCAAATATTCAAAATGCATTGCCTAGCTTATTTGCCAATGAAGGCTATACAACATGTTCCTTCCATGCCAATAATGGAAATTTCTGGAATCGTAAATTTTTCCATCAGTATCTTGGTTATCAGACCTTCTATAGTATGGAAGATTTCGATATAGATGAAAGTATTGGCTTAGGATTAAGTGATTATTCATTCTATACTCAGGTATTAGATATATTAGAAAATATAGATGGAAATTTCATGACTACAGTTATTTCTTTAACTAACCATACTCCTTTTAGAGGACTTGAAACAACGACTACCTTAAATTTAGAGGATGCAAATGGGACAGCCAGATATAAACGTTATCTGACAACTGTTCACTATGCGGATAGTGCATTACAGTACTTCTTTGAACAGCTAGAACAAAGAGGCTTATTAGAAAATACAACGGTCGTTATTTATGGAGACCATGGGGCTTCATTAGGTACAGAAGAACAGAATCAGAAGGTTCCGTTTATTATCTATTCTCCTCGTTTAACTCCCCAAAAGATTTCTAAATTAGGAGGAATGTATGATGCTTTGCCAACCCTGGCAAATATGTATAATCTGACTACGGATTATACAAGTGGAACTGATCTGATGTCAGATTCAGAAGGCTTTGTATTATTTGTAGATGGAAATTATTTAGGATCAACCACAGAGGATATCGATGAATTACTAAAAATCAATGAATATATCGTGAGAACACGTAAATGATCTTAAATGTATCAGGTAGAACTGATATTCCTGCTTTTTATTCAGATTGGTTTTACAATCGAATAAAAGCAGGCTTTCTTTTAGTAAGAAATCCTTATTATCCTACTGAATTGATCCATATCGATCTAGATCCTAAAACGATCGATCTGATCGCCTTTTGTACAAAAAATCCTAGGCCTATGTTCAAAAGATTAGATGAACTTAAAGATTTTCGTACTTATTTTATGATCACCATAACTCCCTATGATCGTGATCTGGAACCTAATGTTCCTAAGGTAAAGGAAATTGTCAAAGATATTCTATATTTATCTGAATATTATGGAAAGGACCATGTAGCTATTCGCTATGATCCAATTATCGTGAATCAAAAATATACAATTAATTATCATATTCATTGCTTTGAAGCTCTTCTTAAGGTTTTAAGCAATAGAGTAGAAGAATGTATTATCAGCTTTGTTGATCTTTATCAGAAATCCGAGATCTATGAAGAAGTTAAACTGGAGGATCGTATTTTAATCGCTAAGGAATTTGCGAAGATAGGAAAAAAATATCATATTCGTATTAAAACTTGTGCTGAAATGTCCTATGAAAAATATGGAATTGAAAAATCTGGCTGTTTATCTGTACAGGTAGTTGAGCGTTTGATCAATACCAATATTATTGAAATCTCCCATATTCCAAGCCGTACACACTGTAATTGTATTCCATCAAGAGATATAGGTGAATATGATACCTGTTTACATCAGTGCAGATACTGTTATGCTACTGATCATCATGCAGCCTTTCAAAATTATCTAAAACACGACCCTGATTCTCCGTTATTGATCGGAGAGATTCAGGAAAGTGATAAAATTAGAAAAATAAAACAGACTTCTCTAATTGATCCACAGCTTTCTTTATTTTGGGGGGACTTATGAAACTAAAAAATGCTTTGATTCTATTATTAACAGCCACTATCTGGGGTGTAGCCTTTGTCGCACAAAGTGTAGGAGGAAGTGTGGGTACCTTTACCTTTAACGCTACTCGTTCTATTCTAGGCTTTCTATTTTTATTAATTGTGATCCTGATACAAAAGATCAAGATCACAAAACAATCTATTATTGGAGGAATAGGATGCGGGATCTGTCTATTTATTGCCATGACATTACAACAATATGGGGTCGTTCTATCTACCGTTGGTAAAGCGGGCTTTATTACAGCCTTCTATATTTTACTGGTCCCTATCCTAGGTTTAGCAATTGGAAAAAGACTTAATAAGCAGATCATAATTGGTATTTTATTAGCTATCATTGGGTTATATTTTCTATGCATCAATGAAAAATTGACCATAGAGATTGGTGATTTATTACTTTTAGGATGTGCTTTATTTTATGCCATTCATATTTTAGTGATCGATCATTTTGTAGTCAGCTGTGATGCCATTGTAATGAGCTGTATCCAGTTTTTAATGGTTGCCGTTGTTTCTATGATCTGTATGCTTTTATTTGAGGATCCTCAAATAGAAGCTATATTTGATTCCTGGCTGCCAATTGTTTATGCAGGAGTCTTTTCAAGTGGAATCGCCTATACTTTACAGATGATTGGACAAAAGGGGATGGATCCAACCATATCTTCTTTGATTCTATCTCTGGAATCATCTATTTCTGTTCTTGCAGGAATGATTTTACTGCATTCCATGCTTTCTTTAAGAGAAGCGATAGGATGCTTATTTATGTTTTCAGCAATTATGATTGCTCAAAAATAGGAGGAATTACAAATGTATAAAGCAGTATTTTTTGATATTGATGGTACTTTACAGACTTTAGGATTAAATCAGGAAACCTATGTACCAGAAAGCAATAAAAGAGCTTTAAAGGAATTAAGAGAAAAAGGAGTTAAGATCTTTATTGCTTCAGGCAGACCTATTAATATTATTCCTGAAATAGAAGAAAAATGTGAGATTCAATTTGATGGTTATGTGATGATGAATGGTCAATATGTATTTAATCATGAAGCAATGATCTCTAAAAATACCTTACCAGTTGATGAACTTGAAAAAGCACTATTATTTTTAATTGAAAGACAGATCTCAGTAACAGTGGCTGAAGAGGATTATGTCTACCAGGTAGAAGAAATTCATCATCAGACAGATCAGTTATATAAAAATATAGCGAGCTATAAAAGAATATTTGAACACCCTGTTTATCAGATCATGCCTTGTATTCAGGAAAGTGATGTTGAAACAGAAAAGGAATTCTTCTCTATTTTAAAGAGTGGACAGTCCGCTCGATGGATCGATTTCTTTATGGATGTTATTTCTAAAGGAAGTGGAAAGAATACTGGCATCGATAAAATCATCGCTTACTATGGAATCAGCCTGGATGAAACTATGGCCTTTGGAGATGCTGGAAATGATGTTGGAATGCTAAAGCATGTTAATATGGGAATAGCTATGGGAAATGGTACTCCAGTAGCTAAAGAGGCGGCAAAGTATATTACTGATCCAATTGATGAAGAAGGAATCTACAACGCTCTTAAACATTTTAAAGTATTATAAAAATGCATATCTATATGCATTTTTTTAGTATACAGAGTAGTTGTATATAACTGATCACAAGTAATTCTAAGATAGAATTGATCACTGTAAAATGAATAAAAATCATCACACAGATAAGTAAAAAAGCTAAATGTATATAATAAAAAGAATGATTTATCTCTTTTAATCTATAGGTGATCATATATAAAACAATAATAATTGAAAAAGCAGCTAATAATGAATGCAGCTGATTTAAAAAGTCATTGATATGATAGGGGATCATAAATGAAATTGTAAATATACAGGATAAAGGAATGATTATTTTTTTTGAAATACGATCCTGAAATAGCTGATAAATGGATAAGCTGATCAGTATTCCATATCCAATTCCTATAAGAATATGATTTGAAAAAAACTCAGAAAAGTTCTGGGTAAAATAATCCTGTTGTGTAAAAATGTAAAGAGAAAGTATTTCAATCAATATATTTAATAGCATATCATCACCAAGGTAATTAAACCATAGAATAAAACAATTGTAAATTAATGAGCAGGTAAAAAAATGAAAAAGTTTACATTTTACCTTAACTTTTTGCTTTAAATTGATTATAATTAATATGTTGGAGGGATAAACATGGTATTTGATTTAACTACTATAGAAAGAGCAACTGAAACAATTGTAAATTATCTACATATTGATAAGACTGATTTATTAAACTATCTGGATCAGCATAATTTTGATTTCGATATTTATACATTTTTGAAGGATTTTCATATTGATCATCATGATCTAGATGTCACTGGACATAGTCTGATTGCTTTTCATCTGACAAGTTCAAATAATTCCTGTGATGATTTTAAAAAGAACGGAATTATGGGAGCTAAGGATGCGATCAATACAGAAAATACTTTATCAGAATATTTAAAGGAACAGGAGATCCTGTTTAATAAGGAACATACCTATTTTACTTACGCTGATACGATCTATAATATTGAACAGTATAATCTATATGAAAGATTAGTAGAAAATCATGTACATTGTTTCTTAAGTGTAGATGATACGGGATATTTCAGTGAACAGCTTCAGGTTCGTCCTGATATTATTACCTTGATTTCAGAAATAGTAGGGGAAGATAATATCAAAGATTTCTGGGATGCAAATCATGAAACTTATATGATCAAATACTGTGATGTACTAGAGGCCTTTGATTATGAAAGTATCTGTCAGACTAATTCTATCCATGATGCGATTTTACAGCTTTTACTTTATGCAGTAGATATGATCCTGTTTAATGGTCATGTTGAAATCAGTGCCTGGATGAAGAAAAATCATGTTATTAAACCATCCAATATTATCTATATCCGTCAATACTACAACAATTAAAAGACGATCATTAGATCGCCTTTTTTTGCTTTAATTCAATTCAAAGTCTACCAGCTTTAGTTCATTCATTGGTTCATTTAGATTCAATGCTAAACGCTTGGATTGATTAATAATAGCCTGCTCTACAATGTTTCTTGCCATACGACCATTTCCATTCTGTTTTGCATTTTCTTCCTGTTTGATCTTATAATAGTTCAATAAAGCTTCGTTACATTCCTCTAAAATAATATAATCCTTTGACTTGGCCTGAGAATGTGAAATTGCCAGTAATTCTTCTGCTGTATAGTCAGGAAATTCAATCTGATTAGGAAATCTTGATTTTAAACCTGAGTTAGAATCCAGAAATTCTGCCATTTCCTTAGTATATCCAGCTAGAATAACGATCAGATCATCACGATGATCTTCGATACATTTTACAAGTGTATCAATTGCCTCTAATCCAAATGAATCATCCTTACCACGATATAAAGAATAAGCTTCATCTATAAATAGAATTCCACCTAATGCAGATTCACAAACCTGTTTAGTTAATGGGGCAGTATGTCCAACATATTTACCAACCAGATCAGCTCTTGAAACCTCTACTAATTGTCCACTTTCTAAAACTCCAATAGCCTTAAAATATTTTGCGATAATTCTGGCAATCGTTGTTTTTCCTGTTCCTGGATTACCAGTAAAGATCATATGCTTAGAGATATTAGATACCTGATATCCCTGTTCCTTACGAACCTTCTGAATCTCATAATGGTTCTTTAAAGATAAAATATATTCCTTTACCTTTGTTAGACCAATAATATTATTCAATTCTTCTTCAACATCAAATGCCTGTCCATAGTTTGTCTTAGGTAAAAGATCATTTAAAGTATATAGTTCATCCTCTGCTTTAAAAGTTAATGGAGAAATTGAATCAATATTGATCACTAAAGCATCATCGGATAAGCTTTGTAATCTTAGTTCAATCAAGGCACGATTGATCTGATTACATGTATAAGTAATAGAATCTACGCCAAAGTTAACATCGTATTTCTTTAAAATATATTCGATCAGAGCTTCTTCATTTTCAATTGTGTACTGTAATTTTTCTAACTGAGTCTTTGTAATATTTTTATATTGCTGATCTACAAGCTCTTTGACCTGATCATCTGAATATTGAGAGGTTTCACAGATATCATTAAACAGTTTCATAAATTTTGTTCCCATCTTTTCAGACAATTTCCCAACTGATAAATTTGATAAAAAGATAATATAATGTTCATTGGCATCAATAGAACTGATAGCCTGAGTAGAAAGCATATTAGAAGCATCTACAAATTGCTTATTCTGAAATACATATCTTTTACTTAGTTGAATCTTTCCTTTTTCTAACAGCTGCATCAGCATATTCAGATAACTTGGAGAAGCATTTTCAAAGTTCTGTACCAATAGAATAGAATGATCATTAGAAAGGTAACCAAACAGATCCTGTAAAAATAATTTTTCATCATCATTTGAACTGTATAATTCTAAATCTAAAGTATGAACTTCTTTAGAATTCAGTTTACCTTCAATATATAATAGTTCATTCAGCTTATCAATGATCAGATTTTTACCAGTTCCTTGTTTACCAACTACTAAAATATTATTTTTAACCTTTTCATTCGTATTTCCTGCAAGATCAGGTCTTTTAAAAGCAATCACCAGTTTACGAATAAAAGCATCCTGACCAATGATGGCATCTTTGATCTTACTTTCTATTTTAGTATAATCAATCTTTTTATCCTTAAATTCACTCTGTAAAGAATGATGAAGCTCATCAAGATCGTTCATAGTTTCCTTTTTAACTGTATCATGATCCAGTTCTGTTTTGATCTGCTCAGAATCCTTTTTAATAGAAGCAGCCATCTTTTTAGAATATTCTTCAAGATTCAAGATAGAATCATTTGCGTTTTTAATATTCTGTTTCATATTTTCCAGTGTTCTTGAATTCGCAAAAACACCATTCATTAAATCTTCAAATTTTTTATCCATTTTAATCACCATATTAATACTACCATAAATTTATAAAAAAGTGTATACTAATAAACAGAGAATTGAAAGAGGTTAAGTAATGAAACAGAGAATAATAGGAATTAGAGAATTAGCAGAATTTGTTGGCAGAAGCGGGTCTATCACTAATCAGTTTACCTTAGCTTCAAGAGCTTTAGAGGGAACCCAGCTTCATCAGAAGTATCAGTCTATGCAACAGGGTGATTATCATAAGGAGGTTGTTATTTTAACTACCTTGAATCTATATGATTATGAGATCACCTTACAGGGAAGGATCGATGGTATGTATATAGATACAAATTCTGTGCATCTAGAGGAGTTAAAATCAACCTATGTTCCCTTAGAAGAAATTGAAGACCCTGTTTCCTCTGCCCATTATAATCAGCTGATGATCTATGGCTATCTCTATTGTTTAAATTATGATCTATTAGAAATCGATCTTCATTTGGTCTATATACATGTTACAAGTAATGAAATCAAAAAACTGAATTATCATTATACGATCAATGAACTAAAAGAGATCTTTATGAAGATCTTTGATGTTTATTATAAGTTTTTAAAATATGAAGAAGAAAATACCCAACTAACCTTAGCATCCATTGACCAACTTGAATTTCCTTATGAAAATAAAAGAGAAGGTCAAAGTAAAATGATGAATGCAGTTTACTATACGATCAAACAGAAAAATAAACTGTTTATTCAGGCTTCTACGGGACTCGGAAAAACCTTAGGAGTATTATATCCCTCTTTAAAGGCATTAAAGGCTAATTACACAAATAAACTGCTTTATCTGACAGCCAAAACAATTACGCGTAATGTCGCAATCGAGACTATTGAATTGTTAGAAGCAAAGGGACTGATGATCAATACTGTGATCATTAACTCTAAAGATTCTATGTGTCTATTAGAAAAAAGAGACTGTAACCCAATTAACTGTCCATATGCTGATCATTATTATAATAAAGTCAATGAAGCTTTATATGATGCCTTATGTCATGAACATTACTTTAATGATCAGATCATTACAGAATATGCTCTTCGTTATAAAATATGTCCATTTGAGTTTTCCTTAGATCTGTTTGATTTTTGTAAGCTGGCAATATTGGATTATAATTATGTCTTTGATCCACGCGTTGCTTTAGTCAGAATCTTTAATCCAGGAAATGAAAATACTCTCCTTATCGATGAAGCCCATAATCTTGTGGAAAGAAGCAGAGATATGTTTTCTGCTGTACTCTATTATGATGCTGCCTTAAAAGCTCAAATGATCATTGATCACAAATCTAATAAGCTAAGTAAAAGAATAGAAGCAATTATTGAAGAATTTAGACTTCTTAGAGAAAAACTTTCAAAAGAAGAATATCTGATATTATCCTTACCACCTGTAAAGCTTATAGAAGAGATCACTTATTTCTTTAATGAAGCGCTGGAATATCTTCAGGAAAAGGGAAGTGAGCATGAAGATTTCCTTGAATTCTTTTTTGAATGCTCCCGTTTTAAAGCTATTTTTGAACTATATGATTCCAATTATACTACCTATGTTATGGATGGTCCTTTATCTATAAAGTTATTCTGTATCGATCCAACTGAACTGTTAATTGAAAAATATGATCAATGTACTTCGTCTATTTTCTTTAGTGCGACTCTTTTACCCATTACTTATTTCTATTCAATATTGGGAGGAAAAGAAAATGATAAAAAGCTATATTTTCCTTCCAGCTTTGATATAAAGAAAAGAAAAATACTGATTGCTAAAGATGTGGATACCAGATACAGTGTCAGAAATAAATCTGTAAATCTGATTGCTCAATATATTTATCGCTTTACAAGAATGAAAAAAGGGAATTATCTGGTGTTATTTTCATCCTATGAATATATGAACAGGATCTATGAAATAGTCGAAGAAACCTATGATCTAAAGATCTATAAACAGGAAAGCAATATGTCTATGGATTCAAGAAATGAATTCTTATCATTATTTAAATCCAATGAAACAACTCAGGTCTTTTTTGGAATTCTGGGAGGCTTATTTTCTGAAGGAATCGATTTTAAAGGGGAACAGCTGATCGGCTGCATAATAGTAGGAGTAGGTCTTCCTCAGTTATCCTTAGAAAGAGATTTAATTAAAGAATATTATCAGGATAACGGATTTGATTATTCCTATCGTTATCCTGGCTTTAATAAGGTTTTACAGGGAGCTGGAAGAGTGATCCGTACAGAAGAGGATTATGGTGCAATTCTATTATTAGATGATCGATACCTTCAATACAGCTATACCAAAATGTTTCCCTATGAATGGTCCAATTGTCTTGTAACAGATATCGATCATGTCA
>R17__coassemble_661_pt1 | contig 13998 bp, 12 predicted proteins | sample R17__metabat2_high_PE_012 | metagenome-assembled genome bin R17 | reverse complement strand
AGCTAAACTTACTCCTTAGGTAAACACTTTCTATCCCTTCTGTTCTTATTTTTTTTATTCTATCTTTTTTATGATTGATAAAAAAAAGACTAGGATCCATCTCCTAATCTTCGTTTTCAACACTTTCTTCCTGCATTTTTTGTATATCCTCATAAGCAGAATACATCGGTTTAATATCCTTATTATGGAATGTTCGATCTACATAGTTTTGTGTAATCTTTGCTACAGTACCTGATAATACTAATACCCCTACAAGGTTAGGAAGCATCATTAAGCCATTAAATGTATCTGATAAATCCCAGGCAAGAGTTAGATCCATTGTAGCACTAAAGAAGGACATACAACAAAATACAATACTGTAAAATTTCACCCATTTATATCCCAACAAATATTCAACTGATTTACCTCCATAATGAGACCATCCAAGTACTGTTGAAAATGCGAACATTAAAATAGCTATAGCAATAAACATTGGTCCTATAGATCCAAATACCTTACCAAATGACTGTCCAATCAATGAAGGTGCATCAACATCTTCAATTAACATTCCTGTACTTAAATCAAAGAAACCACTCGTTAATGCCACTAAGGAAGTTAATGTACATACTACAATCGTATCTGCAAATACTTCAAAAATACCCCACATTCCCTGTTTAACAGGTTCTTTAACATTTGAACTTGAATGTACCATTACTGATGAACCTAATCCAGCTTCATTAGAGAAAGCACCACGTTTAAATCCCCAGGTAATAGCTAATTTAATTCCATACCCTAAGATACCTCCCTTAGCAGCTTTCATACCAAAGGCTCCTTTAAAAATCGATACAAATGCTGCTGGTACCATCTTTATATTTATAACAATCAAAATTAAGGCACCTAGAATATAGGCAATTGCCATAAATGGAACCAGCTTTTCAGTTACAGAAGCAACACGCTTGATTCCCCCAATAATAACTACTCCAGCTAATAATACTAAAGCAATTCCAGTGATTGCTTTTGGAACAGAAAATGCAGTATTCAAATTACTTGCAATTGAATTTACCTGTGCAATATTTCCAATTCCAAAAGAAGCCAAAATACAAAAACAGCTAAACAGGATCGCTAAAGCTTTACCAATCTTCTTACACCCTTTTTTACTTCCTAAACCTTCCTGTAAATAATACATAGCCCCACCGGACCATTCACCAGCTTCATTTTTCTTACGATAAAAGATCCCTAATACATTTTCTGAATAATTTGTCATCATTCCTAAAATAGCCATGATCCACATCCAGAAGATTGCTCCAGGTCCACCACTGATCAGGGCTGTAGAAACACCAACGATATTTCCTGTACCAATAGTAGCTGCTAAAGCTGTACATAATGACTGAAACTGACTGATCTGTTTATCCTGTTCACCAGTATGCTTTGTAACATTATTATCTACAAAAATTGCCCCAATGGTTTCCTTCATCCAATGCGTAAAACGAGTAACCTGGAATCCTTTTGTTCTTATTGTCATCCATACCCCAGCGATAAATAATAAGAATAAACCAAAAGGTCCCCAAACAAATCCATTTAAAACACCATTCAAATTTTCAATAAATTCCATTCTATTTTCCCCCATTAAAATAAAAAAAGCATGTTATGAAAACACGCTTCTACTCAACTATAAAAACACAGAAAATATACGCATTTCTCTGTCCTTTTGCCTGAGAGATTCGGTTTTCACCTTGCACCTTCGGCCTCCTTGCGGATGTCTCCAGAGTGAGATCAACCTACAGTCCTTGATTTGCCTGAGAGTATTGCTCCTTCGGCCCCCTGATGGGTGTTTCCTGTAAGTCTCATATCACATGAGCGTATAATACCATATTTCTATTAATATAACAATATATTTTAAATTAATTTTTCTAATTCTGAGATATACTTGGCAAACACATTTAAAGCCTCATCGATAGGATCAATGCTAGTCATATCCACTCCACAGATCTTCAATAGATCAATAGGAGACTTTGTACATCCTCCACTTAAAAAAGCTTTATATTTTTCCAAGATTCCTTCTTCATGATTCAAGATCTTAGTACTGATCGCAATAGCAGCAGCAAAACCAGTAGCATATTGATAGATATAGAAAGGCATATAATAATGTGGAATCTTTGACCACTCATATTTAATTCCTTCATCACTGATCATATCTTCACCATAATACTGCTGATTTAATTTCCAATAGATCTCATTTAGAGCTTTAGCAGTAACAGATTCCCCACGATTGATCAGATCATGAGCCTGATATTCAAACTCTGCAAATAAAGTCTGTCTAAACATAGTTCCCTTAAACTGATCCAGGAAATAATTGATCAAGAATTTCTTTTCCTCACGATCTTCACATTTTTCCATTAAATAATGAATCAATAAGCTTTCATTACAGGTACTTGCTACCTCTGCAACGAATATTTTATATCTGCTGTTCAATAAACTTTGAGCCTGATTAGAATAATAGGTATGAATCGAATGTCCCATTTCATGAGCAATCGTAAAAACATCATCTAAAGTATCAGTATAATTCATTAAAACATAAGGATGAACCCCATAACATCCATGAGAATAAGCTCCCGTTGTCTTTCCTTCATTTTCATAGACATCGATCCAGCGATGATCAAAACCTTCTTTTAGAATAGAAATATACTCATCCCCTAGAATTGATAATCCTTCAAGACATAACTTTTTACCAGTTTCATAATCATATCTCTTTTCTAACATTGAAGTCAATGGATAATAAAGATCATACATATGCAGTTCATCTACCTGCATGATCTTCTTACGTAAAGCTACATAGCGATGTAAAGAAGGAAGATGCTTATGAATAGCCTCTAAAAGATTCTCATAAACACTTAAAGGAATCTCATTATAATACATTTCCATTTCCTGAGTACTTTTGAAATTTCTTACCTTAGCACTAAAATCACATTCCTTCAGCTCAGATTTCAACATTTCACCTAACGTATTATTATAAGAACCATAGGTTCCCCACATTTCCTTAAAAGCATTTTCTCTTAAAATACGATCCTTAGAAGTCAGATAACGGATATAATTTCCATGTGTTAACTCATGTTCCTTTCCATCTTGATCTAGAATAGGATGAAAACGAAGATCAGCCTGAGTAAACATATCAAAGATAGCATTTGCATTTTTTAAATCATTAACCTTCGCCAATAAAGCTTCCGTTTTTTCATCTAGAATATGATCCTTCTGACTTGTAATTTCTTCAATAAAACGTCTATATTTTTCTAAAGCAGGATAATCCTTGAAAAAAGCAGGAATCAAAGAAGCATTGGATAAGATCTCTGGTTCCATAAAGCTGCAGGCTTCAGAAAATAAATTTCCTAAGTTTCTTACTTTCCCATTCATTTTCTGATATTTAGGATCTGCCATATCCTGATTAGAACTTAAAGTAACATAAGTTGATAAACGTTGAAAATAATCCAATGTTTTTTCATAAAGATCAATAAACTTAAATAAGCATTCACCACTTTTACATAATGTACCCTGTGCATTATTGATAGACTGTATCATTTCTTTACATTGCTGATAATCAGCATAAAAAGCTTCCTCATTTACATAGATATCCTCAAGATTCCATGTATCTTCTTTTTTCTGTTCTGCTCTTTTCATTTACTTTCTCCTCTATATAAAAAAAGTCTCCATAGAGACTAAATTAACCTGGTAGTCGGTACGGGAATCGAACCCGTCTTTAGTGCCTGAGAAACACCCGTCCTAACCGATAGACGAACCGACCATGTAAGTATATTATACCCCTTTTTAAAGAAAATACAAGAAAGAGATTACTTCTCTTCCCTGTATTTATTTAAATCCACACTTAATTGATCAGGAATATGTCTAGGTCCCCTAATTGTCGTAACCCCATATCCCTTAAGACGCTCTAAAGAAAATTCGCCAAACTCATAGCTATGAAGATGAGCTAGATTCATCACATATTGAATAGATTGATCTTTTTTAAAACGATAGGGAATATCCACCTGCAAAACCTTACATTGGAATAATACGCAGCTAAAAGGTTTAGAGGCATAGATATAAACAATATCTCCTATATGAACATTAGTACTTTGCTTCCATATATGCTCATTTTGATATTCAAACATATTTTCAATATCAAAGTATCCAGCATTACCTGGTACGATCCACTCTTTATAATTTAAATGATCATCGATCAAAGAATAGCTTTTATCCAATAGAGAGATAATTGTTTCATCTTCCACTCTTTCATCTAAGACAATAGAGATCCAACTCTTTTTAGACATATGATAACTTGGATAGATTCCATCGATTTTAAGAATTTCATCCATCTGATCTTCTTCTACCTTAAGATTTAAAATTTCAATCTGTCCTTTTTTATTTTCATCTATTTTAGGATAATCAACTACCATTACCAGCCCAAACCATTTATTATTCTCATGCTTAAAAACACCAATTTCAGGACTTTTCTCAAAAATAAACTGAGGTTCATAATGATATCTATTGCCAACGTACTTAGCGATACGGTTAGATTGATCAAAAATAAAATAATCATCTACAAAACAATGAAGTGCTAGATCATCCAGTAAAGTCAAATATTCATATTTGATCTTAGAAGCAAACTCCCCTAATTTACCTTCTAGACGATAATTAATATACTCCTCATCAAAATTCAGATCTATTACCTTACCTGTCAGCTTTCCATCATTAATTTGAATTACTGCCTTAAATTCATCATCTATTTCCTTTTCATAAAAGAAAATCCCCTTCTTTTCTATAAAGCCATATTCCTTTAGCTTATTATAATCAGGGTGCTTTCTTTGAAAAACCTGATCTTCTAAATTCATTTTTATCACCACTTCTATTATAACCTATTTATTCAAAAAATAAAGAACAGACGCTCCCATTCATCTGTTCTTTACCATGCTTCAATATAAGCTGTTTCCCAGGCATCTTATATTCCCCATAGAAGCATAAAATATTATATGATTGTTATTACATGACTTATCTTTAAGTCACTTATATTATACCACTCTACGGAAATTCGTCAACACTTAATTTTATTAAGTATTTTAGATTATTCCAAAACTTTATAGAATCAAATATGTATATTTTGAATTTTTTAGTAATTGTAAGCGTTATTAGTTGTTTTCTTTTTAAAATAAAAGAAAAAGGTAAACCTGCTATATTTACCTTTTTTAGAAATTTCAATGAAAAAAACTTTTTTAAAAGAATTATTTTTTAAACCAGTGACTTAATTTCTTGTAAGTTAACATTGTAATTACAGAAACTAATGAATATTTAAATAGATTGAATGGTAATAATGAGAAGACAACCATTGAAAATGTAGACTTAACTAATGGATTAGTAGCACTAACCATTCCTACGATATCAGCAAAACTCATATGGAATAATTTTGCATACATAGGGAATACTACATATACGTTTAATAAAATAGCAAACAAGCTAGTAACAATAACACTTACCACTAAACCTTTAATAGCACTCTTTTTATTTTTTTGCTTTGCATAGATTATACTAGCTGGTAATACATAAGCTGCTGCTAAAGCAAAGTTAGCAAATTCTCCAACATACATCGTAGATGTTCCGTTTAATAATAAGTTGATCAATACTTTAATAGCTGCTACACATACCCCTGCAACTGGTCCCATTAAGAAACCACCTAAAATAATAGGTAAATCAGAAAAGTCCAATTTAATAAAAGTTGGTGCAAGGGGTACACTTATTTCCAAAACCATTAGAACTGCAGCAATTGCCCCTAGCATGGCGATCATAACCATATTTTTTGTCTTAGTGTTTTTCACGATCAAATACCTCCTAAATAATAAAAAATGTCGTGAAAATACTAATCTTCACGACAAATAAAAGGTATCATAATAAAATAAACCTTCTTCCATCCAGACTTTACTGTCGGTACTAGAATCTAACTAGTTCAGCTTAACGCTCGCGGACTTTACCGCCGATCGGGAATTTCACCCTGCCCTGAAGACTTTCTTTTCAACCAAAATTATATATTTTCATATGTTGTATGTCAACTTATTTTTTTCACAAAGTAACAATTCATGGAACATCCATTTGTAAATAAAACATTTTTCATTGTATTTATGTATTCTTTTTCACTTTTACTATTTATAGCTATAGCTAATGCTTTTTTTAATGCTAGAATATCTGCAATCGTATCTTCTTTGTAATTTCCTCTGCTTACGATCTTTAAATGGGTGATCCCAATTTTTTGTAAGGCATACAAAGCACAAAGCCCGCATCCACCTTTTCCAATACCTTCGTATTCATTACTTTCTAGCTTAATTGCTTTTTCCATTTTATACTCTACTAAACACATATGACACATTTCATCACTATGGATCGAATTACAATATCCTCCATGAAAGTGACACATTTCATTCAACATAAAAGCTTCATATTCCCCCTGATCACAGATCAGATCATCCATTTCTTCTATACTTACCTTACGATGAAAGATAATTCTCTTGATTTTAAGTCCTTTATAGTAATTCAATGCATAGCGATTGATCTCTCCTACTTCTCCACTTAAATGAATAGAAATATCCTCTATATCCTGCATTTTTAACAGCAAACCTAAATCAGCTACAATGAAATGAAAAAAACCATCTTCTTTACATTCCTCAACCATTCTTTTGATCAAGGGATAGTCCTCTTGCTCATAGGATAAAGCATTTAAGGTAATTGTCACAGGAACATGATATTCCTGTACCATTTTAGATAGTATTTTCAGTTCACTGCGTGATCCAAGCTGAACCTGATAATAATTTACCTCTCTTCTATTTAATGGAACATGGATCCCTTTTATTTCGTACCACCAGTAAGGAATATAACCACAAAAAACCTCATCCACTCCTGCCTTACAAAAATCAATATAATCTTCAATACTATTCATACCTGCTACAATTTTCATAGGTTGATCACCACTCTTCCAGCATGAAACTGATCAATATAATCTTTTTGGAATACATTAGGGTCTATAGCTAATAAACTATTTCCCTTTCCAATCATATGAAGATGAGAAGGATACATAAAATGCTGATTTAAACAATACCTTGGACAATGATCTACTCTTTCCTGTTTCCCTCTATTTTTCTTTACCATACCTGCATACATTGTACAATAGGTAGCAACATTCGTAGCATAATAAGGGAGATATAAATCAAAACGTTCATCCAGCTCTACAATATATTCACTGCATTCAAAGCTAAAACGACTGACTCTAAAGTTTTTAGTATAATAAGCTAAGATCTCATGATCGATTTTATAGCTATATTTCTCTTTTCTTTTTAAATATTTACTTCTTGGATCCTTTAGATGCTTGAACATTAATACTCCTAAGGTAATGGAAAAAGAATACTTTTGAAGTAAAATAAGGGTCCCTAAATCATTTACCACTATTTCCAAATTCAGATCTTTGATCTGATTAAGATATCTTTCTAATTGATCTATTTCTTTTTCTTTAACAGGGGGAAGCATTAAAACAATTTTTTGATTTTTCATTTTTCTTATTGTATCAATTTCAGGTAAAAGCTGAAAACAGAACTGACTGCCTAGATAGAGATAATCCACCTTTTGATTTTCATCTAGAATATCCAATTCTTTACATTCCCATTCATTTATAACTCTTCCTATAGGCGTATTATTACACCAAATCTTTTTTCCTTCTACTTCCTTTTTCAAAAAATCATAATAGCTTTTATAGTAATGATCCTCTGGATAGGAAATCAGCCTTTTAGATAAAGCATGATCATCCCCAGCTTGTTTTAAAGTAATATAATCATAATATTCCTGCATTAATTCCTTTACATATTGGATATATAAAGAATTTTCCACTTCAATATGATAGGTAATGGAATATTCATCCTGTTGTTCTATTTCATAATTAAACTGATCAATGATCAGGAAATGATACTGATCCTCTTTAAAACAATAAAAATTAATTTCAAAACAATCAAACTCAATAGGTTCAGGTAAACGAAAGGTAAAGCTATAGATCGATAAATCTAAAAAGCTGAACTCTATTCTATGATTGATCAACCCTCTTGCTATTCCATATGGGATCATGCTCTCACCACCTTTTATCTATTATACAAAAAAACAAGTGACTAATCACTTGTTTTATTTCTTTTTGCCTTTGGTCTATAAGGATTCTTTTCCTGATAGAAAGAACCTTCTGATTTTTTCTGCATAGCCAGCGCTCTTAATTGTTTAACTTCATGAGGTTTTAGTCTTCTTGTTTCACCTGGGATCATACCATGAAGGAAAACTGGTCCAATGGATTCACGATGTAAACGAATAACATCGAAGCCTACTGCTTCAAACATTTTTCTGATCTGACGATTCTTTCCTTCTACTAAAGCGATCTTTAATCTAGTAACATTATGTTCTTCATCTCTATGATCAATACGGATCTGGCAAGGAAGAGTCTTTACTCCTTCTAGATAAATTCCTCTTGTCAGTTTCTGAATTGTTTCATCATCAAGAATTCCTCTAATTGTAATGTCATAAACCTTTTCTAAGTGAGAAGAAGGATGCATTAATAAATTTGCAAATTCCCCATCATTTGTTAGTAATAATAAACCAGTTGAATCATAATCTAAACGACCGATTGGATAAATTCTTTCTTGAACATCTGGGAACAGATCAATAACACATGGTCTACCATGTTCATCATGTACTGAACAGATCATATTTTTAGGTTTATACATCATATAATAAACCTTTGGTTCTTTTTCTAATGATTGTCCTTCAACCATGATCACATCACTATTGCTGACCTTTACTCCCATTTCAGTAACCTTTTCACCATTAACAGTTACTTTACCTGCGGCAATCAATTCTTCTGCTTTTCTTCTTGAACAATAACCACTCTGGGCTATTACCTTTTGTAATCTTTCCATATAGCTTGCCTCCTTTTTAAGCAAGCTCATTATACAAGATTTTAAATGATTTGCAACCTTTATTCCAATTATTTTACACAATAAAGGATCTGAAAATATTCAGACCCTGCTAGTAATTATGTTCTTTTTAGCAGCTTAGCATATATAGCCAATAATGTAATTACATATAATTCAATCAATAAGGTAAAATAAGCATTTGGGGATACTATTACCAGTATAAACATGATTGAGCCAACTATTAGAGCTGCAATTATATCATTCTTTCCTCTTTCTAAATCCAATTGACGGTTTTGAAGCTTTGTACACATTAAAAAAATAATCGCTAAACCTATGATCATCATAAACAGCATTTTAGATTCCTCCTTACAACTACTATTAGTATAGTTTATGTAAGCGATTTATTCAATAAAATTGTTCATAATTCAATACAATTATATTCAACCTAGGATTTAAAATTCATCATCATTTCAGTCCATTAAATAGCTAAAATTCTCCTTGATCAGCATGTAAATATCTTTTTCATTATTATTTATATAGTGATAATCCATAGCTTCTTTAAAGATTTCTTTTAGAGCTGTTAATGTTTTTTCATTTTGGGTTTCTTTATAATATCTTTCTAATCCTGCTAAATAGGAATTATAGATATTGATTTTCTTTTTAGGAAACATTGCTATTGCTTTTGCATAATAGTCTTCAGATTCCTCTATTCCTCTTCTAGCAATCATTTCTAATAGATCATTATAAATATATGGAGCAGAAGCAAAGTGATAAAGCTTAGACATTCTTTCTAATAAATCTAACAATATCTTATTTTCCTTTAGACCTATTTCTTCATTGATCAGATCCTCCATTACAATATCCATCAGAATTTCTTCTACTTTATAGCCTGTAGGCTTAAATATTTCTTCTAGATCTCTTATTTCACTATAATTCACTAAATTCAATATATTCTTTAGAATTTGGATCAGATATTCCACCTTATTGTTAGCATCATGATATTTCAATAGATAGTCTATAATATATTCTGGATCAGATAGCTTACTGGTATCAAAATTTTCTTCTATTACCTTAGTCATAAAATAGTAGATACAGTCCTCATCCATTACCAATCTTTTCTTATTTAAACAATCCAATTCATTTTGATATTGCTGATGATACTTTTCTTCAAGAAGATCCACATTTACAACTGGCTTATAATCTGATATAACCTGATCAGCATGTAAAAGAATTCCATGGTAGTTCATAGCATCTTCTATTTCTTCAATACTCGCATGATCGTATAATTCAAACTGAGCTTTTCTAAAATCTAAACCATTGGTTAATCTGCTTGTATCAAAATCAACAACAATCACCTTTTTATTCTTTTTGTCTTTTTTCTTCTTTTTAGCTGCCATCTTAGATCCTCCTCATTCCATTTATCAAATATTCTACCATTTTCAATCAAATATTACTATAGATTTACATAAAGAAAAACGAGTATTACTACTCGTTTATTCTACATTCTTTAAAGCATCAGCCTTAGGAATTCGATTGATCTTAAACCATAGGAAGATTGCAACAACCATATAGCTTAATACTCCTAATCCAACCATCTTTACATAACATATTGGATCTATGATATTTGGTACATATCCTGTCATCATTGTATATAGATACTTTTCAAAGATCCAATCTAAGGCAATCTTGATCAATGGAATACTTAATAATAAAGAAATAATAACAGCAATACTTGTTGCGATAATATAAAGTGAACTGATTTCTCCATTGGTAAATCCTAAGATCTTAGTCATAGAGATCGATTGAGCATTCTTTTCAATGATCTGTTTTGATAAAATATACATTACCATCATAAACATTAATACTCCTAGAACGCTAAATACTGACATAAATTCACCAAAGGATGTTTCCATCTGAGTAGAAATCTTAGTTAGATCCTTAGTGGTAATTGTTGTATAGATATCTTCATCCTTTAAATCTTCAATAACTTCATTACTGAAATATCCATTAAAATGATCATCCTCTTCATCAAAGGTATCATTGAACTCATCTAAATTCATAAATACACACATTCCACCATCATACGTGTAATCACATTGTACTATAAAATCATATGGATCACTGGTAAATTCATCTACAAGCGTAATTGTATCTCCATCTTTAATACCAAATTTAGCAGCAAAGCTATTAGAAATCAATACCTTTCCTGATTCAATAGACTGATCAATGTATTGACTGTTTTCTTCAATACCATAAATACTAATTGAATCGATCATATAATCTTCATCAGTCGTATTTAAAGAAGTCATTGCAAATTTTTCTGCCTGTTTATTTGCAGTTTCTACTTCATCTACTAATACATACTGATAATCACAGATTCTTGTATCTATTACTAAATCAGCATAATCCTTTAACAATGGCATAAACATCAGACCAAATACTAATAATACACCTGCCATGAAAATACCTGCAAACATAGTAATATAGTTTGGAATGTTCTGTAGTAAAATTCTCAATCTGAAACGATGAATAAAAGGAATCTTCGAATTCAGTTTTAAAGCCTTCTTATTCTTTTTCTTGGTCAGATCTCTTCTTAAGAAAGCTAATGGTGATAATTTCAGTTTTGAACTGATTACCACAAAATTGATTACAAACATCAGAATAATTGGAATAATAGTCGTATCTATTAACGCTTCAGAATTATATAAGGTTGTATAGGTACATAGACTATAGTTACCATAATAAACACTGACAAATAAATCTTTAAAGTAAGTATATCCTAAAATATTTCCAATTACAGCAGCAATTAAAGTAATACCTACAGGCAAGATCATGTAGTGAATCAGTAATTCTTTTCTTGTATATCCTGTAGCTCTTAATGTACCGATTACACCAGCTTCCTGAGTGATTGTATTAGATGTTGTGATGGCAAAGATAAAAGCAATTATTGCCGTAATTAAATAATCCATGATCATGCAGCTTGCTTTATCACTGCCCATATCATCTCCAGTAAAGTTAATTGCTTTATTATTGTATAAAGGCAGATAGTCAGTAACTTCAATCACTCTATCTTCAATCGTGTCAATTCTATCCTGGTACCAATCGAGATCTTCTTGTGAAGCATTTAAAGCAAGTTCAATATCCTCAATATTTAATGTAACTTCCTTTTCACCTTCCCCAATTTCTTCACTAAGATCAATTCCTTCTTCTTTCAAAGCATCATTGATCATAGTTAACAGATCCTCTGAAGTGTAGATATCTAGAGACATTCCATATGCCTTTAGGCCTTTTTCAATCTCTTCTAATGCCTCATGAACTATAAGAACCTTCGCTCCCTGAATTGTTTCATCTACTAATGCTTCATCATAATCGGTTAAAACATCTTCTAATGTATCCATAAATTCATCAGAATATTTCTTATGATCTGATGTATCTTCTCTATCTAAACGTACAGGATATTGCCATGCATAATTATAAGTTAGATGTTTACTGTTGACAGACTCAAAGCCTGAATCCGTCATGATCCCTACACTAAAGGAAGTAGCATCAAACATCATATCTGAATTATTTTCAAATAAACAGCTGTAATCTACTAAAGCAATCAATCCTGTAATTGTTAATTCCTTAGAATTGACTACCAATGTATCGCCTACTTTAATACCCTTATTATCTGCATACATACGATCGATTGCAATTTCATTGTCCTTTTCTGGCATTCGACCAGACATTACACATTCCAGATTCACTTCATCACGGTCTTTATAGACACGAATATTATCCTCATCTAATATAGATTCTTCGAAATAGCGCAGATCATAAAGGGTAACATTTCCTTTTTCTTCCAACTCATCTAATAGCTCCTGACTTATTTCCTGATCAAAAGCAAGATGACCATCCTCTATATTATATTTAGTAAAACCTTTTTCGTAAGCATCTGCTACTGAGTTATCTGATACCAGAAAGCCTGAAATAGCAGAGATCAGTAATACCATAAATAGAAAAATTACAATATATTTACCTAGGTCATCCTTTAATTCTCTAGGTAATCTTTTATATAACGGATTTCTCATAATAAACCTACCATTCCAGATCCTTAGCCTGGATCTTATTTTCATTCTTATAATTATCTCTGACTCTTCCATCACGTAAAGTGATAATATGATCAGCCATATTCTTAATTGCTTCATTATGGGTAACAATAATCACAGTATTTCCATATTTCTGATTAATTTCATAGATCAGCTGAAGAATTTCTTTAGAGGTATTATAATCTAATGCTCCAGTTGGTTCATCACATAATAGAATATCTGGATTCTTGATCACGGCTCTACCAATTGAAGTTCTTTGCTGCTGACCACCAGATAACTGATTAGGTAATTTATGACGATGTTCATATAATCCTAATGTCTTTAATAGTTCATCTACATCTAATGGATTTTTAGATAGATAGGCTCCTACCTCTACATTTTCTTTGATATTTAGATTAGGAATCAGATTATACATCTGAAATACATATCCTAAATGGTTTCTTCTATACATTGTCAGTTCTTTTTCATTCATCTCTTTACTCTTTTGACCATCAATAGAAATATAACCATCATCAGCCTCATCAATTCCCCCAATAATATTTAAAAGGGTCGATTTACCACATCCTGAAGGACCTAATAATACACAGATTTCTCCCTTTTCTACTTCAATATTAATACCATTTAATACATCAACTCTACTTTCTCCATCTCCATAATGTTTTTTAATATCTTTCATTTCTATAAACATAAGCATATCTCCTTTTATTATGTTATCATTTGAACATTTATTCACTTGTTCAATAATATAATATCACACAAGTTAGTTACATGCAACTAATAAATTAAAAATATAGCAGAAATTATTTCTGCTATATCTAACCTTCTTCATCAATTTCGATTTTTGACTTTAAATTCATTAAAGCTGCATCCATTATTTTCATTCTCTTTCTTATATATAATAACACATCAGGCTGATTTATCTTTAAAAGCATAAAAAAAGCTCCCTAAGGAGCTTT
>R17__coassemble_659_pt1 | contig 14033 bp, 13 predicted proteins | sample R17__metabat2_high_PE_012 | metagenome-assembled genome bin R17 | reverse complement strand
AGAAGAAATAGAATTAAACTGTTAGTAGTAAATAAAGCCAGAACATAAATAATTACATTTTTAAAGATCGATGATTTAAAGATGTTAATATAGCATATTATAAATATTAATGCTATCGCCAAAATAGCCTCTATAATGAAATGAATAAAAATTATTTTTTTTCTTAATGTTTGATTATATAAAGTATTTTTCATTTAATTTCACCTCCTGGTTTTTATTGTTTAACTCCATACCCCTTTACTTTTTCATAATATTTATGTGCGTCATCATATGCATCACTTGAAGCAATTGCTTCTTTGAAAGCAGTACCTGCAGAAGATGTACTGATCCCAACAACTTTAGAGATATAAGTTGCCAATGCCTCTCCCCATACAACACCGCCAGCGTATATTCCAACAGCATAAACTATACCAGCAAACATAGCAGTGGTAATTGCTACTCCTGCGTGAGTTTTCATTAAATTCCATTGCTTTATGCATTTATCTACAGCTTTAGTATACTGATCATAATTATAACTTATACTGTTTGTCGTTTTATTGGTATTACTGAAATAATATGTAGCTTTACACCCGATTTTTGCCTGAATACCATTTTCTTGATACCAGTAAGGTGTACCCCAACATGATGTAGTTGATTTTTTAGATGTCCATCCCTGAATTGATACAGTACTATCTACAACTTCATCCATATCATCTTTAATATTTATTTCTTTTACTTCGTAATCATTTTTTTCTGTACTATATATTATTTCACAAACATTAAAATACGAATCAGTATACTGAAAATTATAAATATATGAATAATCATCAGCATACATGCGAATATATTTTACTCCATTTTCATCCATAAAATCCTCGATAATACATGTATTTCCATCTTTTGTAAGAGTTTGAGAATTATCATTATATTCAGTTATTGTATTGAATTCATCATATAATATAGTTTCGACTGATTTATGATATTCTTTCCTTTCAACATTATCTAAGGTATTTTTATATATAGCACAAATTTTTTTGTCATCAATAGCCGAATTTTGGTAATGATCTTGAATCAAATCGTTCTTTGCTTTATTAATTTCTTTTTGGGAAATAGTGTATCTAGCTTTATAATTTTGATGTTTTCCTTTAGCCTGAACATTTACAGTACAAAGTGAGATTAAAATACATAGTGAAAGAGTAATTAAATTGATTTTATTAATTGTTGTCTTCATAATTGTTACATTCCTTTTTATTTTTTACATTGTGTGAACAAATAAATGTAGTTTAAATTGTCATGATTTTCTTAACGATTTTCACATCTAATTCTTGACACTATCCACTATCTTTTTCATTCAACCTTTTTATTTAACTATTCAAGAATATAACTATCTACTTAAATTCTAACATGATATAGACCAAAAAGCAAATAGATTATATCTTGTTTATATACCATTCATTGGTACCACCCTCTTTTTTATATTCTATTATTTATCCTATTTATATCTTTATAATAAAAAAAAAACAGCTTGTCAATACCTAACCAAATCAATTTCAAATAAAAAAGTCTGATCATTACGACCAGACCTTATTTATTTTATTGATCTTTAGTTTTTCTTTCGATATCTCCGATTTGGCTTTCTAATTCTTTGATCTTAGCTAAATCATCTGAGTATTGTTCCATTAATTGAGAAGTTTCTTCTTTTGAACGAGCAGTCATAGCTCTATCTTTAAATTCTTTAGCTTCTTTCCATAACTGATCGATTTGTTTTCTTTTTCTACCCATTGCATCTTTCTGATTGTCTAACCATTTAGTACGTTTAGTTTCAGCTTCAGCTTTCTTTTCAGTCCAGAAAGTATCTAAATGACCTTTGAATTCATTCCATAAAGCATCATTTTGTTTACCGGCAAAACCAGTCTTCTTCCATGCTTCCTGTAATTCCTTCATTTCATCAGCTACAGCCTTAGAATAATCCTTAGCTTCAACTTTAGCTTTAGCCTGTTCAATTAAAGCTTTCTTATCAGCTAATGCTTTAGATAATTTTTCAGATTGTTCCTGTAAGAACTGTTTTCTGTTATCAAAGAAATTCTGACGGATTCCATTGAATTCTGCCCATAATTTATCATCAGCATCTTTACCAGCAGAACCGATCTTTTTCCATTCATCCATTAAAGATTGCATAGCTGTATTTGTTTCTTTGAAGTTCTTAACATCAGCAGTTAATTCTTCAGCTTTTGCGATTACAGCTTTCTTTAATTTAGTGTTTTCTTTGCTCATTGCAGCAAAATAAGTCTTTCTCTTAGCATAGAAAGCATTTCTAGCAGTAGTAAATGCCTGCCATAATTCCTGGTCTTTATCCTTACCAGCAAATCCGCTCTTCTTCCAAGCTTCCATTAATTCATCTAATTTATTCTTACCATTTGCATAGTCTTCACCTTCAGCTACAGCCTGTGCCTGAGCAATGATTGCTTCCTTATTTGCAATTACATCACTTCTAGCTTCATTGTAAGCATCCTGTCTTGCATTCTGATAAGCCTGGAATAATTCATCTTCCTTAGCTGTATGATAATAATGAACAGTTTTCCATTCATTCATAATACCATCAAATTCACCTTTTAAGGCATTTGTATCCTTAGTTCCCTTTAATCCCTGAGCTTTAGCTACTAAAGCTTCTTTATGCTGAATACTTTCTTCAAGATCCTTGATTGCATCTTCAGTTCCGAATTCATAATCTTCAGCCCCAGGTTTTTTCCAAGAAACTAATTGGTATTTACCATTTGTCTGGATAGCTACCCATTTTCCTTGATCATCTGGTCCGTATACTACTTCAACTACTTTAGTATTTGAAACTTCATTAGTAGTAACAGTTGTTTTTGCAGTTTTATCCCCGAAGTTAGGAATATAAGTCCATTCTAATTGTGCCATGTGTAATATTCTCCTCTATATACAATTTATTTTTAGCTACTTAAACACAGAATAGTATACCATGAAAAAAAGGTTTTAGTAAACCTTCTTTTCAAATTATTTTTCGAAATTTTTCGATATTGCCTTTTATTTCTTGATATCTTCTTTATTCACCAGAATTATTTTACCATCCTGGTCAACTACATATTCATTTTTTGTGATATAAACCACGATTCCTCTTGAATAGCTCTTGACCTTGACTCCACGGTATTCATAAATATCATAATCCACCAGATCCCCAACATGAATCTCCTGTTCATAGTCAAGCTTACCAAATCCACGAATATATCTTCCATCTACTTCTATTTTTCTGATTCCTACTTTATGATGATAGTTTCCTTCAATTACATAGATCTTATTTCCAATGGTTCTTTGTACGATTCCTACATGATCAGGTTCGTTCCTATCATCCCCTTTGCCTTTATCTGACCAGTCATATAGGATCAGATCTCCTGCTTTTGGATAGTAGGCATCATTTTCAATCCAGCAATCCATTTTCTTTAATTCCTTGATCATACGTGGACAGGAACATTCAAATGGGAAGTCTTCATATCCTGCCTTTAAGGCTACCGCTGATACAAAGGTTGCACACCACTGATCTGTATATTTCACCTTATAATTGACAGGTAAAGGATCCTGACTATTATAAAGATCAATGATTTCTTTAAAGCTGCCATCCTCTTCATTATAATCAAGATAGCTTTCTGCGATTTCAATCATTTTACTTGCCTTCATTTTTCTTTACCTCCCCAAGTTACCTTAAAATACAGGCTTATATTAGCCTGTATTATTTTTCTAACTGATCTTCTTTCAGTTGTTTACGAATTGCCAGTTCAATATATTGTGGAACAGTTAAATTATGCATAGAAGCAGCTGTTTCAATAGGAGCTTCTAATTCTGCATTTAGCTTCAAGGATACCTTATAGTGTTCTTTATTGATTCTAGCAGATAAAACGATTTTCTCTTCATTTTGATCATTTACATTGATATTATCATTTTTAGACATAATGATCCCTCCTATTTCCTTTCTTTTATTTTACCTTTTTTCGTTAAATAATACAAATATTATTTATAATCGCTTTCATAAAAATGTAAGAATATGTTATAATGGGGAAAAGGATGTGAATAAAAATGTTAGATTTACTCAAAAATATCAGATGGAATACGATCATTATCTCAATAGCTTTAATTTTAGCTGGAATCTTTCTTTCTTTTTATCCAGAAGCTACTGCTGAGGTAGCCTGTAATATAATTGGTGGAGCAGCTATAATAATTGGAATTGTCTATATTATCCACTATATTACTATAGATATTAAGGTAAGCTTTTACCGTAATGATTTTATTTATGGAACGATTGCGATTATTTTAGGGATCATCATTATTGCGAAAAAGGCTTTTTTCTTATCTTTATTCCCTACTATTATTGGAATTATTATTTTAGCTAGTGGAATCTCTAAACTGCAGGATGGGATCGATGCAGCCCGTTTAGGCTACTCACAGGGAATGACCAGTATTATTTTATCAGCTATTTCTATTATTTTAGGAATTGTGATCATTGTTTGTCCATTCGCTTCTTTAAGACTATTATTTATTATTTCTGGAATAGCCCTGATCTACTGTGGTTTATCGGATCTGGCTAATACGCTTTATCTTTCTACAAGAATTACTGAATTTAAACACAAAATCACAAAAGCACCTCCAATTGATGCAGAATTTGAATTACTTGAAACCCACAAGAAGGAAGGAGAAGACTAATCTTCTCCTTTTTCAATTAATTTAGCTCCTAACATTCCTGCTAACAGACTTTGCAAGTCGATCCCCATAGACTGAGTTAATCCTTCTGAGATCTGTGTGATATTATTGATTAAATCTGCCTGTAATTTTGCTGAATCACCACCATAGATATTGATCTTATCTACTTTACTGTATCCTTCAGCAACTCCCTGAGCAATAGCAGGTAATTGTTCAAAGTACACCTTTAATGCCTGCAACTGCATATCCTGCTTAGCAGCATCTCCATAAGCAGCCATTGCTTCAGCCTTTTTCATTAAACCTTCAGCTTCTGCCTCTGCTTTTTTCTGTCTTTCAAATAATTCTGCTTCTGATTGACGTTGAGTTTTATACAACAGAGCATCTGCTTCCTGCTGTTTTGCATATTTTTCAGCTTCTGCTGTTTTCTTAACTTCAGCTTCTAGTGTACGTTCCTTAATGGTAACTTCTCTTTCCTTTAGTTCAATTTCCTTTTCCTGTTTTGCCAGGTTTGCTTCAGCACTTGTAATTTCTAATGTTTTACGCTGTTCTTCCTGTTGAATTCCTTTTGCAGCTTCAGCTACAGCTTCCTTGATATCTGCTTCTCTCTTTAATTCAGACTTACGAATCGATAATTCATTTTGACGTTTTGCAATTTCAAGATCAGCATCAACCTTAGCATCATTTGCTCTTTTGGATGCTTCAGCCTGTTTAACAGCAATTTCTGATTCTGCATTTGCTTTAGAAATAGCAGCATCCTTAGAGATCTGTACTGTATTCTGGATACCTAAGTTTTCAATCACTCCATTTTTATCTTTAAAGTTCTGGATATTGAAGGTTGTTAACTGTAAACCAAGATCAGCTAAGTTAGGCTTTACATTATCAGCTACCTTTTCAGCTAAGATTTTCTTATCCCCCTGAATTAATTCCTTTAGGGTTGTCTGAGAGATAATTTCACGGATATTCCCTTCAAGTACTGGCATAACGATCTTTTGAATATCAGCAGTAGAATAACCTAAGAATTTAGATGAAGCAATCTTCATTAATTCAGGATCTGTACTGATTGACATATTCGCTACAGCATCTACAAGAATATTAATTGCATCCTGAGTAGGAATTTCATCTTTACTTGTAAAATCTACCTGAATATTTTCTAATGACATATAATCCACTCTTTGAATAAAAGGAATAATCAGGCAGGCCTTGCCAACTACTGTTTTAGTCCCTCCTGGCCCTGTTACTACCATTGCCACATTGGGTGGAGCTTTCTTATAAAAGCCTTTAAAAACAATAAATAATCCTAATAAAACGACAATAACAATTCCAACTGGAATTACATATTTGAATGTATAAGCATTAACATAATGTTTCCTCCTTTGCTTATGGCTCCATTATAACAGTCCCCACACTCAAAATAATTAGTCATCACTACAAGATGAAGTACGATATTTTGTTTCTTGTCACAAAATACTTTCCTTTTTTTTGCTTTTAAAGTAAAATAAATATATACCGTTTTGGGAGGATCATTCAATGGGAAAGAAATCAATCAAAGAAAATAAAAATATATATCAGATTACACGTGAAGAATTAGGATTAACTCGTGATAAAGCTAGTGAATTACTAGAATATATCTCATCAGATCGTATTGAGAAAATTGAAAGTGAAAAATCATTACCTCATCCAGATGAAGTACTAAAAATGTCAAAATGTTATAAAAAGCCAGAAATGTGCAATTACTATTGTACACATGAATGTGAAATAGGAAGAGAAACTATGCAGATCATTAAACCTAAGGATCTTTATCAGGTTGCAATTCAGATCGAACATGCTGTAAATGAATTATATCGTGATCGTGAAAGATTTGTAGGAATCGTTGAAGATGGTAAGATCACAGAGGATGAAATTGAAGACTTTAAAATTGTACAGAAGCAATTACGTTATATTTCACAGGCTACTAACTCTTTAAATCTTTTGATTCAAAAAATGATCTATGATAATGAAATCAGTGAAGAAGCATATTTAGGAAATGAAGAAGACGACTAATCAGTCGTCTTTTTAATCGTGCTCATCGAGCCATTGAGTCAATATTTCAAGATAATGACTGGTATCTTCAATAAAGCAGGTATGTCTACAATTTTCAAATAGCTCCCATTTACTATCAGGAATAGCATCATACATTGTTTTAGCTACTAAAGGAGTACATAAATCATTGGTTCCACTGATAATTAAAGCAGGTGTCTTCCATTTCTTTAATTGCTCAGTATATTCAAAATCCTTTAATGTCCCCGTTGGAGTATATTCATTAGGTCCCCATCCATATAAATAGGATTCACTGCCACTTCTTTTTTCTCTTTTAATACATTCAGGACTGTTTTCATCCACACTTGCACAGTGTCTGACCATATAATGTTCATTTGCTTTTAAATAAGCTTCATCACTATAATTATTCGTTGCTTCTGCTTTGTAGATAGCTTCCTGATCTTCCTTGGACATAAAACGAATCATACGGTGCTGTTCCTTGGCCCATAAAGAAGCAGAAGATAAAGTACTAGATAAAATCACGGATTGAATTCCCTCAGTATGATAGTTACATAAGTATTCAATGATCAGCATTCCTCCCCAGGATTGTCCTAGTAAGTGAACCTTATCTAAATGAAGATATTCTCTTAATGCCATCAGCTCATGATCCCATGTTTCTGGTTTCCACAATTCTTTTTCTCCCTCTACATAGGAATTTCCACAGCCAATCTGATCATACATGATCACCTGTCGATTAGTTGATGCTAATGCATCTAATACTTCAAAATAATTATGTGTAGAACCTGGTCCCCCATGGAGTAAAATAATTGGTTTCTTATTTCCTTCACATTTTCCTACTATTCTATAATACGTTAAATGCCCTAAATAAGGCATATATCCTTCAATAACTTCCATTGTTTTTTCTCCTTTTTTGCTTTGTATCATTATATCACATATTGATTTTATTGCCTATTTTAAGTACAATAGGTACACAAAAGAAGGTGAACAAAGATGATTAGAATTGATAATCTTAAAATATATAAAGACCTGAGTGAAGAAGAACTGTTTGCTTATGCTTTAAAGAAAAACAAGATCAAGAAACAGGATGTTCTAGAAATGAACATCTTTAAAAAATCTATTGATGCCAGAAATAAAAAGGATGTCCATTATAACTATGCGATCAATGTAACTCTAAAAGATGAAACTAAATATCCTAAAGCAAAGAAGATCACTCCAAAACCACTTCCAGTGATCCAATGTAATCGTAAAAGTAAGCTTTCCCCTGTAATTGTAGGAGCAGGACCAGCAGGGTTATTCTGTGCTTTATTTTTAATCGATCATGGCTATAAACCAATTATTATTGAACAGGGAGACTGTGTAGAAAATAGACAGAAATATGTAGAAGAATATCGTACAACCGGTCATTTAAATGAAATGTGTAATGTTCAGTTTGGTGAAGGAGGGGCAGGAACCTTCTCTGATGGTAAACTGACCAGTAATGTAACCTCCTACTATGTATCCTCTGTTTTAGAGTATTTCTATCACTTTGGAGCTCCAAAGGAGATCCTTTATACTAATAAGCCTCATATTGGAACTGATAATTTAGTGACTATTTTAAAAAATATAAGAGCCTATATTGAAGAAAAGGGTGGTAAATACTACTTCAATACTAAATTTATAGATTATAAAAAGCATAATGATCAAATCGAAGTGATCTGTGATCATCAAAGCTTTGTAACTGATGCACTTGTTCTAGCAATTGGTCATTCTGCTAGAGATACCTTTAAAATGTTAAAGGATAAAAATATAGAAATGGTCAGAAAAACCTTCTCCGTAGGAGTAAGATGTGAACATAAGCAGACAATGATCGATCGTTCTCAATACGGTACCTTTACTACTTTACAATTACCACCAGCAGAATATAAGCTTGCCTACCATGGAAAGAATAACCGCAGCTGTTATACCTTCTGTATGTGCCCTGGTGGAGAAGTTATTGCTTCTTCATCTGAACAAAATGGAATTGTAACCAATGGAATGTCTGTCTATAAGCGTGATAAAGAAAATGCCAACAGTGCCCTGTTAGTCAATGTCTATCCAGAAGATCTGCAGGGAGATGATCCTCTAGAAGGAATGTATTATCAGGCCAGGCTTGAACAAAAAGCCTATATTCTAGGAGGAAGCAACGGTAATGCCCCAATTCAAAGAGTAGAGGATTTCTTAAACAACCAGCCTTCAACTAAAATAGGAAAAATCAAGCCATCCTATAAGCCTGGGGTTACTTTATGTAATCTTCATGATATTTTACCTGACTATATAGGAAAGACCCTACAGGAAGGAATTATAGACTTTGATAAAAAGGTAAGAGGATTTGCAGATCCTGATGCTATTCTTACAGGGGTTGAAACCAGATCTTCTTCTCCCATTACTATTTTAAGAGATGACTCCCTGATGTGCAATGAAAAAGGGATCTACCCTTGTGGAGAAGGTCCAGGACATGCTGGAGGAATCACCTCTGCTGCCTGTGATGGAATCAAGGTAGCCATTAAGATCATAGAAAAGAATGATGACTAATGCATCATTCTTTTTTTAAATGCTTCTTTACTTGGTAAATAGACCTCTTCCTGAAAATGATTTAGGAACAGTTTACTAAAATCAATATCCTCACAGATCGTATAATGATCGATCACCCAATCGATCAATCGATCATTTACTCCCATATGATTCAAATCGATCAGTTTCTCTAATTGGACATAGACCTTTCCATAAATAAAATCTACTGATTCTTCAAAAGGAAGATCTTCAATAAAGCTACATAGTATTTCAATTCTATGAAAGGATTCTTCAGCTTTACCTTCCTTGATCAGCAGTTCATTCTTATATAAGAAATCATTAGTACTTATAATAAAACTAATAAAGTTCTTTTCCTCTACTGCTTTTTTTAGATTTTGTAGTTCATCCTCTTTTTTGATAATCTTCTTGATGAACTGTTCATATAATTCCTTTAAGTTTAAATCAAAACGAATCATTTCCATTTTCTCTTCACCTCACATATATTGTAGATGAAATAAAGCAGAAAAGAAAAAACAGGATCCATGATTAAATCCTGTTTTTATGCGTTAATTGTGAAATCTATAAACTTCAATCATTTTTTGTTGATCAGAAACATAATAGATCAGACAGTTTTTCATTTTCTTTTCTGTTAGATCATATCTTATTAGATTATAAGATAGATACTTAAAGATCTTTCGATCTCTTTGCATAAAGGAAAAATTATTTTTTTCTCTCATTGCTCCAGAACTGCTTCCACATCCTACTGCACTGATGCCATCTTCCTCCACAAAGCCTGGAATATGCTTATGGCCATGAAAAACATAATGAATCTGATGCTTCTTACACCATTGTTTTAGTTCCTTTGCATCGATCAATGCTTTTGAGGTATTCAGCATTCCTCCAATGATCTTTCCTTCATTCCAGTTCAGCTTAATAAATTCTCGTTTATGAGCTACATATAAATGATGATGAACTAATACGATCAAGGTATAATCCTCTATATTTTCAATTGTTGATAATTCTTCATCAAGCTGTTCAAACTGCCATTGACCAATTTTCCCTCTGGCCAGATTTCCTTCTAGAGAAGAATTCATTTTGATCAGGATCACCTTTTCATTTTCTAATACCTTAATATTCTCATCTGATAGATAAGCAATTGCTTTAGTTCTTTGGGCATTAAATAAATTTAATCCCATAACGATCATATCATGATTTCCAAATATAAAGGTTACATCACTATGATAGGTTTTCTTAAGATGTCTTAAGAAATTTCTAGCTAATTTAGTATTTCTCTTACTAGGACTATTCATTAAATCTCCAACGATCAAAAAGGGATGCTTTCCTTCAGGAAGTAATGCATAATTTTGAGCAATGGCCACCTTTAGTCTTTCTGTTCCAAGATTATGTCCCTTAGGACCAAGATGGATATCTCCTAACTGGAAATAGAACTGATCCTTTTTTTCAAATTCATTATAGTTTCCTTCCTTTATCTTATAAAAATCTTCTACAGTATTTATTTTATAGAGTGTTTCCTTATCCTGATCGATCTTAATGATCATAGGCCACAGATCATAATAATAGATGCCCTTTTCAAGTGCTTTACAAGGATTTTTGAATACAAATCCATCCTCTATCTGTTCTTCGATATTCCAGCAGCCATTGATCTGATTTTGTTCAAGATAGATATAAATCGTCTGATGATTCAGCTTTTCTGAGAACTCATCGAGCTGTTTTTCTACAGGAAGATGCAGAAGGGATTCAATAATTTTCACATCACTTTTCCCTTTTAGTAAAGGATAATCTACTTCTGAGAGGGAATAAATAAAAGGTAGATCGATCTCCATTCTTTTACATTCTTCTCTTATTTTCACAAACTGGTCATAGTCTGCAAAAAGATTTTCAATCAGTTCAGTTTTATTTCCTTCTTTTAAAGATAAAAGACTATTAATAGTAAGATAAGACATAACACCACTTCCTTATTTTTATTATAATACAAAAAGAAAAAAAGTGCATAAACATTATGCACTATAAAACAGGATCAACATTAAGTATCTTCTTTAAATGCTCAACTGGCATTTCTTCATTGAACCATAGCTTAAATGAAGCAGCAGCCTGATAAAGCAGCATTGCTTCTCCATTCATTACAGTCTTACAGTTTGCTTCTTTAGCAGTCTGTAAGAATTTAGTCATCTTAGGAAAATAGATCAGATCATAGACATGAAGATCTTCTCTTAAATAAGAAGCATCTGGTAAACACATCATTCCTTCTAGCTTTCCCATTCCTACATTTGTACCATTAACCAATAGATAAGATTCATTGATTTCTCTTCTTAAAGCTTCCTGATCAGCTAAGTCAAATAAATTCACCTTACAATTTGTTTTTTCATTAACCTCTGCTACCTTCTTTTCTGCTCTAGGCCAGAAGGCATCCTTACGATTAAAGATAGAGATTTCCTTTACTCCATCAAGAGCAGCCTGTACAAGGATCGCTGTTGCAGCTCCTCCACAGCCAAACATAGTCATTTTCTTACCTACAGGATCAATATTGCCATCCTTTAAGGAAGACATAAAACCTATTCCATCCGTAGATGTTCCTGTTAATACCCCATCATTATTAATTACAGTATTAACTGCTTCAATCATTTCTCCAGCTGGAGTAAGCTGATCACAAAGCTTCATCATATCCTCTTTACAAGGAGTTGTAATATTCCATCCTCTTGCATTGATCGTCTTTAAAGCTTTAGTAACATCTTCTATATTTTCATGATTAGCTCTGATGGCAATATCTACATAATCTAATCCTAATTTTCTAAATGACTCATTATGAATAGAAGGTGATTTAGAATGTGAGATAGGATCTCCAATTACCGCAATTATTCCAGTTTTAGCTGTTATTCTTTCTTGTATTTCACTCATCTTATTTCTCTCCCCTATATTATTTATCTACAAGTATATCATAGAACAGAAAAAAAGTCATCTTTACGATGACTTTTATCCCAAGATCGTTTCTCCAGAAATAACCTTTCCTTCATAAATTACACTATAAGGCATAACATCCTTGAATTCATTTACATCTACTTCAAATAGATTCTCACTATAGATATTGATATTCGCATCTTTACCTACTTCAATAGAACCTACTCGATCATCGATTCTCATCTGAATTGCTGCATTGATCGTATAACCCTTTAATAGATCTTCTAATGATAGTTTAGCTTCTTCGCTTTCACGCATACCATCATTACTTTCTAGTGGATATTCAATATCTACTCTTGTCATAGCAGTCTGCATACCAAAATATGGATTTCCACGGTTTTCTTCATACATTGAATAGATATCTGAACCAAAGGTTACAATTGCTCCTGATTCAATTAAAGGATTAAACTGATACATATTATTATATCTTTCTTCACCTAAATATTGTAAAGAAGCTTCTCCAAAGTATCCTCCAGACCAGTGTGGTGTCCAGTTTACAATAATTCCAAGTTCAGCTGGTCTTTCATAATCTTCAGGATTGATATATTCGCAATGGCACATTTCTACCTGAATATCTAATTCTCCTATTTCATCTATTACTTCTTCAGTAGCATCACAAACCTGTCTAAAGGCAAGGTCTCCTACCATATGGAAATGAACATCGATTCCTTCTTCGTTACATCTTTTAATAACTTCTTTAGTCTGTTCAAGATCCATTAATAAATAACCAGTCTGCGTAGGATCTGTGATCCATCCATCTACCAGAGCAGCATCTCCTAATTCATTTGTTCCATCATAGAAGATCTTGATCGTATCTATCTTAACATGATCTGTAGCATAGGTATCATTTAAATAATGTACTGACTCAATTGCCTCTTCTAATTCAGAGTAATCATACATTCTATAAGATAATTCATAGTTAAAGTTTAGTTTACCTTCTTTATCTAAATCTGATACAGTCTTTACATGTTCTTCAGAAATAACACAGGCATCCATAACTCCCGTAACTCCCCAGGAAGTAAAGTCATCAAGTACTGGCATTAAGGTTTCTTCTGTAACCTCTTCTGGTGGATAGTAATCTAATGCATCATATAAACGATCGATATAATTCTGCCATACAAATTCCTTGATCCATCCAGTATAGTCTCCATTTTCATCCTTAACCATAAATTCCTGATCATCTTCACTGATCACACCTTCCTCATAGGCTCCAATTAATTCTAAGAATTTAGTATTGACCCAGCATGCATGATCGCTAAAATCTTCAATTAAGATGGCACGATCATCTACTACTTCATCGATCCATTCCTTTTGAGGTCCATTTTCATCAAATAGATCTGATGGATAGTATTCAAAATAAATATAAGGTGCTTCTTCTACAGGGTGTTCATCACAATATTCCTTTACATAAGCTAAGATTGCTTCCTTAGTTACACAATCATCTGGAAAATCTACATACCATGCAGTTGTACATACGATACCAGGATGTGAATGAGCATCGATCAGGTTTGGAGTAACCATTTTACCTTCTAGATCGATCACCGTTGTATCATCAGTGATATACTCCTTAGCTTCTTCATTACTACCTACAAATACAAATTTTCCATCTTTGATTGCAAATGCTTCAGCTTCCATATTGTCTTCATCTTCAGTATAAACATACCCATTAGTGAAAACATAATCAGCCTTACTTTCAGCTGTTTCTTCCTTGCTGCATCCTGCCATACCTAAAGCTAAGATAAGAGCAAGAAAACCTTTTAAAATCTTTTTCATTTCCCTTCTCCTTCACAAAAAAATGT
>R17__coassemble_634_pt1 | contig 14557 bp, 14 predicted proteins | sample R17__metabat2_high_PE_012 | metagenome-assembled genome bin R17 | reverse complement strand
ATCATATGTTGGATCTTTAGGGTTACCTGGACAGCAAGCATCAGCTAAAGCAGATTTTACTAAGAAGTCTAAATCTTCTTCTTTAACGATTTCCTTTAAGTCAGCTGGGATACCAACATCAACAGATAACTGTTGAACAGCATCACAAGCAGCTTTACGGTATTCTTCTACAGACATACCAGTTGTATCAACACCCATAGCTTCTGCGATATCTTTATATTTAGTACCAGTACATTCAGCATTGTATGCCATAACTGTTGGTAAGATAATTGCATTAGCAACACCATGTGGAGTATCATATAAAGCTCCAAGTGGATGAGCCATAGAGTGAACTAAACCTAAACCTACGTTAGAGAATCCCATACCTGCAACATATTGACCTAAAGCCATTCCTTCTCTACCTTCAGGTGTATTAGCAACTGCACCTCTTAATGATTTAGAAATAATTTCAATAGCTTTAATGTGGAACATATCTGATAATTCCCAAGCACCTTTAGTAATATAACCTTCAATAGCATGAGTTAAAGCATCCATACCAGTAGCAGCAGTTAATCCCTTAGGCATTGTTGACATCATTTCTGGGTCAACGAAAGCTACAACTGGAATATCATGAACGTCTACACAAACCATTTTACGGTTCTTTTCAACGTCAGTAATTACATAGTTAATAGTTACTTCAGCAGCTGTACCAGCAGTAGTTGGAACTGCGAAGATTGGTGTACAAGGGTTCTTAGTTGGAGCAACACCTTCTAAGCTTCTTACGTCAGCGAATTCTGGGTTACGATCGATAATACCAACAGCTTTAGCAGTATCCATAGAAGAACCACCACCAATAGCGATAATATAATCAGCTTCTGCATCATGTAATGCTTTTACACCAGTCTGAACATTTTCAATAGTAGGATTTGGTTTAATATTAGAATATAATTCATAAGGTAATCCTGCTTCTTCTAATAATTTAGTTACCTTTGCAGTAACTCCGAATTTAACTAAATCTGGATCAGAGAAAACGATTGCTTTCTTAAATCCTCTTGCTTGTGCTTCAGTTACGATATTAGCGATAGCACCAGCACCATGATAACTTGTTTCATTTAAAACGAATCTGTTTGCCATTTTAATTTCCTCCTCTTTCTTGACAAGTTAATTTTATCACTTGACCATTAGTAAGTAAAGAAATAAACATCCTTTTTTTCTTGAACAGTCCCCTTTAAAAAGAAAATTTTCCAATAAAAAAAGAATGGAAATCTTATTTTCCATCCCCATTAGTTTCTGTATATTTAGCATTAAATAGATCTGATTCCTGTTCTTCTTTGATCGTTAAATCAGGCAATTCATCCAATGATTTAAGATTAAATGCATCCATAAATTCATCACTTACCTCATAGAGAATAGGTCTTCCTGGACTTTCTTCTCTTCCTGCTTCTTTAATTAATGCTTTAGCGATCAGTCTTTTGATCATTGCATCACTATTAACTCCTCTAATTTCCTCAATTCTAGTACGGGTAATTGGCTGATTATAAGCGATAATAGCTAAAGTTTCCATTGCTGCCTGAGACAGGGAAGCTTCTCCTTTTCTTACCATTTTTTCAAAATAAACACGATATTCTACTTTAGTTGCTAATTTATATTTATCTCCTAAACAGACAATATGAATTCCTCTTGTTTCATCTCGGTTATAAAGTTCGATCATTTCATTTAGAACCTCTTCGATCTCTTCCTTAGATAGATCCAGGATAAAAGCTAATTCCTTGCTGCTTTTTCCCTCATCACCAGATAAAAACAAAACCCCTTCAATGACTGCTATTTCATCATATTTAGTCATTATTTTCCTCCACATAAATTGTTCCAAAACGTTCACTCTGGGTAATATTCAGCTCATTTTTATTCGCTAAGATCAATATGGCTAAGAAGTTAACCACAAAATGCTGAACATCCATTGTTTCAAATAGATCTTCAAATGCAATCTTTTTAAATTTTTTAATACGTGAACGAATATCATCCAGACATTCATCAATACTGACTTCTTTTTTAGATACATTTGTTACTAAAGGTTTAGATAATAGCTTTCTTGAATACATCTTCTGCATAGCCTTTAATAGATCATATAGATCAAGATCATCAGGAATTGCATTGGAAACATCTACTACATATTCCTCTAAGGAACTTGTAGGTTTAATATAATACTTGCTTCTTTCCTCCTTCATTTTTTCAAATGAACTAACAATATTCTTATATTTCTGATATTCTACCAGTCTGGCAATCAATGCCTCTCTTGGATCTTCTTCATAATCCTCTTCTATTTTAACTTCTTCCTTAGGGATCAGCATTTTACTCTTTAATTCAATCAGATAGCTTGCCATCACCAGATATTCACTGGCAATTTCAAGATTTAAACGCTGAAACTGTTCAATATAAGCTAAATACTGTTCAACTACCTTACTTAATTCAATATGCATCAGATCCATTTCCTTCTCTTTGATCAGGTGAAGCAATAGATCTAATGGTCCATTAAAATCATCTAAGGCAACAATATATTCTTCATTTTTTACTTCCATTTGATCACATCCTTTGATGTTTATAACTAAAGATTACTGGAATGATGACTATTCTACCATAACTCAATTTAAAAATCCAGTCATCCTGCACAAGTGTATTATATAGAAAAGCCAACAAAAAAGAAATCCTATTTAGATTTCTTTTTCAGAATTATATAAAATATTTTCCTTTTCCAGCAATACTTTAATTCTCTCTAATATCTCCATACTATCTGCTGAAATCGTATGTAAATGAATTCCATCAGTTAATGCAGATAAAAGATATTTAGGATGATCCTCACATTTTTCAATAAAGTTTCGAATATCTCTTCTTGATTTAATATCCAGGATCCCTCTTAATTCACCATAAATAGGATGTAGAATAATAACGTCTTCTACTACTCCTCCTTCATCTACAATAATTTCCAGCTCCTTTTGAGTCATATCAAATAGATGATTACAAACGATCTTCATTTCATAACGTTCTAGGGCTCTTTCTAGAGTATAGCCTCTAAAGGTAGATAAAATATCATGTCCCTCAGCTCTAAGCAATGCAATATCTCCTACAATGATCTGTCTGGATACTCCTAATTCCTTAGCTAATGAAGTAGCAGAAATAGGATCCCTGCTGTTTTGAATTCTATTTAAAATTTCTACTTTTCGTTCTTCTTTATTCATATTCTCACCATTTTTAGTATACATCAATTTTTAAAATTAGACAATTGTTCCATAGATAACTTGCTCTCTTTTTCAAAGATGTTAGAATAGAAATATAGGAGTAAAATTATGAAGATCAATGAAAAAGAATTAATCGAAAATAGACGCTATTTTCATCAGTACCCTGAACTGGGAAAACAAGAATTTAAAACTACTGAAAAACTAATTTCCATTTTAGCTCAATATCCTGTAACCTTACTACGTCCTACCCCTACAGGAGTAATTGCTACCTTAAAAGGAAAATACCCTGGTAAAGTATTAGCTTTAAGAGCCGATATTGATGCTTTACCTATGGAAGAGGAGATTGAAGAAGATTTCCATTCCAAGTATCCTAATATCGCCCATACCTGTGGTCATGATACCCATATGGCCATGCTGCTTGAAAGCTGCAGAATATTATGTGAAAAACAAGAGGAGATCCATGGTACGATCAAGTTTATCTTCCAGCCTTGTGAAGAGATCCCTCCAGGAGGAGCTATTGACCTGATTAAGAGTGGTGTCTTAAATGATGTCAATGCTTTTGTAGGATTACATATTGGTCCTGGCATTAAAACAGGCCATGTAGCTATTGTAAATGATCGCTATGCTACTACTGCTTCCTGTCGTTTTAAAGTTACTGTACAGGGAAAGGGAGGACATGGAGGAATGCCTAACCAAAGTATTGATCCTATTCCAGCAGCCTGTTCAATGATCACCTCTTTACAGTCCATTCTCTCAAGAGAAATTGCTCCATCTAATTATGGAGTTCTATCTGTATGTAATATCCATAGTGGATCAGCAGATAATATTATTCCTGATCAATGTACCTTTGGGGGAACGATCCGTACAGCAAGTAATACAGTAATGGATACAATTCAAAAAAGAATGAGAGAGATGATTGAAGGAATAGGAACTGCTTATCAATGTAAAGTAATAGTAGAGATCTTTCCAGGCTATCGCAGTGTAGAAAATGATCCAGAATTAGTAGCTTTAGCAAATCATACCTTAAAAGAAGAGCTGGGAGAAGAATATGTAGAAAAGATGACTTTATGTCCTGCTAGTGAAGATTTTTCCTCTTACCAGCAGATTGCCCCTTCTGTTTATTTTCACTTAGGAGGAGGCATGTCCCCTTATATAAATCATCATCCTAAGTTCCATATTGAAGAAGAAGCCTTAAGCTATGGAGTTAGAGCAGAGGTGGCTTTTGCTTTAGCTTATTTAAAACAATAATATGGCGAGTTGATACCCAATTATTTTTTTCTTACCTTCGGTATATTATAGATAGGAGGTACTTCTCAATGAAAAAAAAATTACAATTTACAAGCGCAGAGATTTTATTAAGATTTTAAAAAATAATGGTTATTATCTAAGAAAACAAAGTGGAGATCATATGATCTATACCAATGGTAAAGATCAGATTTCTCTCCCATATGGTACTAAAGATGTAAATCGTTATTTAGGAAACGACCTGATCAAAAAATATAATCTAACTGTATAAGAAAAGCCAGATCTCTCTGGCTTTTTTTACTTAGTCTTTACGTATTCGTTTAAATCCTTGATACAGTAAATATTATATGGATACTGATCAGTTGTGATATAACCAGCAGGAGCATCAATTAACTGAGGAATACGGTTAATAATAGTACCACAAGTTAATTCAACTGTAGCAGGTTTATTGCAGATCAATGAAGATTCAGGTTCTCCAATTAATTTCCATTCATTGATATCATATTCTTCAGGAGCATATACCTTACCTACACAGGCTGTTTCTAAAGTAATTCCTTCTTCAGTAGTAGTAGTTACAATAGCCTTCATACCAGTAGCATATCCAGCAGGGATTGTTTTACCTAAAGTTGATGAATAAAGATCCTTTGGATAAGTAGTTGGTACACATTTTTGTGTCTGAGAAATAATATGTAATCCTAATTTACTAGCTAACCATCCATTCTGGTTCCACATATAAGAAGGAACATATTCTCCACTTTCAACAATTGCTTTAATTGCATCATGATCATAATCATTATAAGCTCCAATTGTCTTATTGAATTCTTCTACAGATAATCCTGCACCATGACCTTCAGCTAAGGCAATACCATAGTCTTCAACATTATACCATGATTCACCAATGATCTTATCAACAGTATATTGAGATCCCATATAGTTTGTAACCATAGTACCCCAATATAGATCACAATAACCAACACCAGTTAATGTGCAGTTTCCTTCTTTAGCCAGCTTATCTAACTTAGCTGTTAAAGCTGGAGATGAGTTCCATGGATATAATGCTTCTTCACATGTAGTGATCGCATTTACTCCATGCTTTGCACAGATAGTTAAAATTTCTTCTAGTTCAGCTACAGTTGAACGAGTAGCAATAATACATACATCAGGTTTTTCTTGACCAATGATCTGGTCTGCTTCACTGGCAGCACTAACCTTAATACCAGTTTCAGGATATCCATCTCCTACAATTTCTGCTGCATCTAAACCAATTACAGCAGGGTTTACATCAAAAGCAGCTTTTAAAACTGCACCTTTTCCAATTGCATAACGAATTAAATATTTAGCCATTTTACCACAGCCATATTGTACGAATGTTACTTTTCTTTCCATATGATTTCCTCCTTCACATTCATTCTATATAACTATTATACATCAACTAAATAGCGCTTACAAATGCTTTGATAAAAATTTATCATAGCAATATACCAAGTAATAAACAGATCTGTCCAAATAGATTAGTCAGTTGTTCGATCCAGTTTGATCTTACCTTTTCAGGATCTAGCTTTTTTGCAAATATTCCCATTAAAATCATAGAAGCTACAAACATGATATAACATAAACAATTAGGAAATTGACTTATCTGCTTTATTAGATCTGTTAAATGGATCATTTTTCGATCAATAGCCAAGGATAATAGAATCAGGAAAAAACCTATAGGCATTAAATATCTTAACTGAATATAACAGAAATAAATATTCCTTTTCCATAAAACCACGACAAGCTTCCACAATACCTTTAATAATCCAGCTAAGGTACATAATACTGCTCCAAGCAGATAGATCATACTAGGAAATTTCTGGTATAAACATAACATAGATATACTAAATACAATTACTGGCAGGCTATCTACAATTACTAAAGATAAGGTAAAATCATCAGGTAAACTCTCTTTTGTTACTTTGCTCATTTTTCATCCCCCTTTTCTATTATAATCCTTATAGAATGTATGAACAATTATAAATTTTTCTTATTAAAATAGATTTTTGTATTATTCATAAATATAGGATGTTCAATCTAGATAATATCTATCTTTTAAAATTTTAAACGCTTCTTTTATTTACAAATCAAAAAAATCCACTATAATAATACGTACTTGAAGGGAGTTTTATTATGATCAAGGAAATTTCAAAAGCTTTATTAGACTTTATTAGTAAGTCTCCAACTTCATTTCATGTGGTATACAACGCCAAGGAAATGTTACTTAAAGAAGGATTTGTTGAACTAAATCGTTCTACTAAATGGGAATTAGTACCAGATGGAAAATACTTTACAACTGTAAATAATTCTTCATTAATAGCCTTTAAGCTAGGAAACGATTTAAGTGATTATAGTTTTAATATCGTGGCAGCCCATGATGACTCGCCAACCTTTAAAATCAAACCTGTTCCAGTTCTTAGAGGAACTAAGGAATATACCAAATTATCAGTTCAGGTATATGGTGGATTGATCCAATCTCCATGGCTTGACCGTCCATTATCAATTGCTGGTAGAGCAATTGTAAAGGAAGAAAAAGATGGAAAAACACATTTTATCACTAAATTAGTCAATATTGATCGTGATCTATGTATTATACCTAACTTAGCAATTCATATGAATAGAGAATTAAATCAGGGATATAAATACAACCCTGAAATCGATCTGTGTCCATTATTTGCTCAGGGTGATTTTACTACTGAACAGTTTTATCAGCTGATTGCTGATAATATCGGATGTGATCCAAAGAATCTTGTTTCTAGTGAATTATATTTATATCCTAGATATCAGGGTACCTTCCTTGGGGTAAATGAAGAATTCGTTGGTTCTCCTCGATTAGATGATCAACAATGTGTATTTACCGGTTTAAGAGCCTTAATTACTGGATATTCTTCAAAGGCTGTTGATATGATGTATATTGCAGATAATGAAGAAGTAGGTTCATCTACTAAGCAGGGAGCTGGGTCTTCCTTCTTAAAGGATGTAATGGAAAGAATCAACTTAGCTTTAGGTAAGAGCGAAGAAGATTTCAAGGTTGCATTAACTAAATCAATGATCGTTTCTGCTGATAATGCTCATTCTATCCATCCTAACCATCCTGAAAAAACAGATCAGGCTAACTATGTTACGATGAATAAAGGGGTTGTTATTAAACATGCAGCAAGACAATCCTATACTACAGATGCAATCTCTGCAGCTATCTTTATTGAATGCTGTAATAGAGCCAAGGTTCCATATCAGAACTTTGCTGCCAGAGCAGATAACCCAGGTGGTGGTACTCTAGGAGCTATTTCTTCTAGAAATGTATCCATCTATTCAGTAGATATCGGTTTAGCTCAATTAGCAATGCATTCATGTTATGAGGTTGCTGGAAGTCAGGATAACTATTTTGCTATTGCCAGTATGAAGGAATTCTACTCTCAGCATTTAGAGATCAGAGAAGATGGCGATATCGAAAGTATTCACGAATAAGACGCTTCTAAAGAAGCGTTTTTTATTTACCCCAATGAATCAATGTTTTTTAATTTCAATTAAAATATCTCATTTTCATAAAATCAATAAATCTTTTTTCGATATTTACATTTTTAATGTTTCAAGTTAAAATAATAATATATAAATAGATTAGAGGATAAAACAATGGAAAAAATAAACGCTCAGGAATGGAAAAAGGATTTACCATTATTTGAAGAAAAAATCAAAGCTTTTAATAATGGAGAAGTTTCAAAGAATGATTATAAAGGATTCTCTGGATTATACGGAAGCTATGCTCAAAGAGATCCTAAAGCAAATATGCTTCGTTTAAGAATGACTGCTGGAGTAGTTACAAAGGAAAAGCTAAAGTTTGTTGCTGATACAATTCAGAAATACAATGTCAATAAAGCTCACTTTACAACATGTGAAGCAATCCAGTTACATAATTTACCTTATGAAGATGTACCAAAGATCATGGAAGAAGCATTAGATGTAGATATCGTTACAATGGGTGGTGGTGGAGACTTCCCACGTAATGTAATGTGTTCCCCATTATCAGGAGTAGATCCTGATGAATATTTTGATGTAGCTCCTTATGCTAAGGCTGCTGCTGAATTCTTAATGGGTTATATTAAAGCACCTAAGATGCCAAGAAAACTAAAGGTATGCTTCTCATCATCTCCAAAGAACGTCCCTCATGCCACTTATCGTGATTTAGGATTTGTAGCAAGAAGTGATGGTAAATTTGATGTATACTCTGCTGGTGGTCTTGGAAATAACCCTAAATTTGGAGTATTAATGGCTGAAGCAATCGATCCTAGCGAAATCTGCTATTATATTCGTGCCATGTATAAAACTTTCGTAGCATATGGAAACTACCAGAATAGAGGTAAAGCAAGAACAAGATATATGCAGGAAATCTGTGGTGGTCCAGAAGCCTATAGAGAAAAATATTTAGAAAAGCTTGCTGAAGTTTTTGAAGAAGGAAATGATCTTCATGTTTATCCAGAAGCTAAAGTTATCACTAAAGCTGGAGATGGAGAAATTGAAGGAAGACGTATCTTTAAACAAAAACAGGATGGTTTATATGCTGTAGCTTATCATCCAATTGGAGGAGTTCCTGATTTAAATACCCTTGTAGCATTAGCTAGAGCTGTAGAAGCAATGGAAGATGTTGAAATGAGATTACAGCCTGATGAAGGTACATATATTGTGAATTTAACTGCCAGTGAAGCAAAACAGATTTTAGATATTACTGAAAGTGATAGTGCTCAAAGTGAATTTGAAACATCTGTAGCCTGCATTGGAGCAACGATCTGTCAGGTAGGTTTAAGAGATTCACAGGGATTACTACATGAATGTGTAACAGCTATTAGAGAAGCTGGAATCAAAGATGGATGCTTACCTCAGATTCATATTTCTGGTTGTCCATCATCATGTGGTACTCATCAGACAGGTATTATTGGTTTTAGAGGATTCACTAAGAAGGTAGATGGAAAACCTGCTCCAGGATTCACTTTATTTGCTGGTGGAAATGATCAGCAGGGAAAAGAAACAATGGGTCAAGAACTTGGTGTTATCGCTCAAAGTCGTATTCCAGAATTTTTAATTGAATTAGGTAAAGCAGTTGAAAATAGTGGAAAAACCTTTATGGAATGGTATTCTCTTGAAGCTGTTCAAAAGATCGCTGAACCTTATGTAAAATAATTTATTATATTAAATCCAATCTTATTACAGATTGGATTTTTTGTATTTAAAGTTTTCATGTTCGTACATCGATGATATATTGAATATTATAAAAAGTAGACAAATAATAAAAAAAGATACCCATTCATAGTATTCAGTGTTATATTTCATACTGATGTTACTTTATTAGAATTTTTATAGCTCTTATAGGCTATGGCCTTCCTATGTATACCGTAAGCTTAGACGTAATTTTTGTAGCAGGAACATTTTATAATATTCTATCCTATATACAATAAAAGCGGGATCTCTCCCACTTTTTTAATTTTGTTTCTTATCTTTTAAAATCATCACAATTCCCATGATATTTGTAACAACTGTTAAAGCATCAAAGACCATTCCTGTAAAATTAGAAATACTAAAATCATAAACGATCCATAATACCTGACAAACTAGAATAACACATTTTAGTGTGATCTCTGATTTTGTATCTAAGAACCATGTAAATATACAGGCTGCAAGAACTGGCAATAATCCATAGACTCCTTCTGTATTGACTGCTAATGATAAAGCTGCTGATACTACAATAAAAAATAACTTGATTTTCGTTGTAAATTCAAACTTGTAACAGTACAGATTACGGAAAATAGAGATAATATTAGAAATAAATCCAATGACTCCCCCTAAAATTAAATTCCCAATCCCCATAATTAAAAACTGTGCACACTGAGCTAATAAAATATGATTCTTCTTTTTGATCAGGCCAGTTAGAACCATGATCATAGCTCCAGCAAAAATAACAATATTTCCTAGAATAATCGTATTCATATTGATCCTCCTTATCTCTTAAAAACTATCAAATACTATACTTTTTGTCAATAAAGATAGCTTTCAGATCTTGAAAATAGCCAACTACTTCATTGTTTTCTATAATAAGATCCTTCATTTTCAGATTTTCATAGCTGATAGGTTCATGAATTTCCTTATGAAGATAAACTCCCCTATCTTTTAATTCAATACTGATGGGTTGTTTTTCATGAGAAAGGATCCATACTTTTCTAGGATCATCTACAAAGGTAAGAGGAATATAATAATAGTCATTTACTTTTTCATTCAGCCAGGGTCTTCCATCCTTAAAATAGCCCATTAGCCTTAATTTATTTTCATAAACCTTTCCCTTTAGATCAAAGATCAGATTACTTGTAAGCAGGATATTATTTCCTATCCGATCGATCATAAAATATCTTTTATTTTCTAGTTCATGATAAACAGATAAATAGATCTCTTCAAATTCATAATTAGACTGAATCATTTTTCCACTGGCTCCATCCTCAAAAATACGTAAAAAATAATAATAAGGATTACTTTCATCTGGAAATAAAACATACATTCCTTCACTTTGCAACATAAAAACACCTCCAGGTTATTATAACCTAAAGGTGTTATTTTGTATCTAGATAAGTTTAAATTGTGTCCATTTATTTGATTTATAACGAATAAAGTAAACAATGCCCTTAAAGATCCAGTCCATACACATGGCTAAAGCAATTCCTATTACCCCCATATTAAAGCCAATCGCTAAAATATAAGAGAACAATAATCTAACTGCTAGAGTAGAAATAATAGAAATAACCATTGTAAACTTTACATCCCCTGTAGCTCTTAAACCACTTCCTAATGGACTAGCTAAAGGTAAGGCTAAACCATTGGCAATATTATGAATAATTACTAACTGTATAATTAATGATTTAGTTTCAGGAGCTAAGCTGTAGAATCTCATAATAACTGGAGTTAAAGCTAAAGTAATCAGATTCCAGCTGACTGATAACACTAAAGTCATTTTCAATAGTTTTTTAAAATAGAACTTAGCCTGTTCAATATCCCCAGCTCCCATACATTGTCCAATAACTGTAATAAAGACAGGTGCCATAGAAGAAGAAAGTAATGCAGCTAATGACCAGATACTCTGTGCTACCCCATTAGCAGCGATCTGATAAGTACCAAATAATGCAACTACAGATGATAAAGCAACCTTAACAGCCTGGAATACACCATTTTCTACTCCATTAGGAACAGCTACATCAAAGATACTCTTTAAAAGCTTTCCATGCCATGCAAATATATCCTTTACTTTATAATGAGCAGTATTATGAATATTAAAGCATAAATAGGTTACAGCTACAGCACTAAAGGCTCTGGCAATCAAAGTTGGCCATGCAACTCCAGCTACCCCTGCATGTAAATAATAAACCCCAATAATATTACCAATGACATTGATCACATTGGCAATGATCTGGATATACATTGTCATTTTTGTTTTTCCCATACTTCTATATAATGCAGCTCCTGCATTATAGATTGCTAAGAAGACATAGGAATAAGTATTGATTTTTAAATAAGTAATACATGCCTGCATTACATCAGCTTCTACCTTACCAAATAATAGACTTAACATCTGTTTGTGGAATATCAAGACAATTACACTTAGAATCAAAGCAAATACAGTAGAAAACATTAATAACTGACTACTTGCTTTAGTTGTTGAATCATCTTCCCCTTTTCCAATATACTGACTGACTACTACTGCTCCCCCTGCAGCTAAAGCAGTAAATAACATAATAAAGATATTACTGAACTGATTAACTAGAGATACCCCTGATACTGCTGCTTCCCCACATGAAGAAATAATAAAAGTATCGATGATCCCTACTGACATTAACAGAAATTGTTCAATAAATAAGGGAACGATCATTTTAATAAGCTGTTTATTTGTAAACATATTATTTTCCTCCTTTTGATTTATTTGACAATTCTATTATAGACTGTTAAGATTAAAATGTGAAATATCTATTTCAAATAATAATTTATTCATTTTATGAATATTAGGAGGAATTATGGAAATTAGAGTATTAGAATATTTCTTAGCTGTTGCTAATGAAGAAAATATTACCAATGCAGCCAAGGTACTACATATCTCTCAGCCCACTCTATCTAGACAGATGATGGATCTAGAGGAAGAATTAAATGTAAAGCTGTTTAATAAAACAAACCGTTCTACTACGCTTACAGAGGATGGCCTGCGCTTAAAACAGAGAGCAGAAGAAATAGTAGAATTAGCAAGAAAAACAAAGCTAGAATTCAGCAGTAATGATGAAGATATTTATGGAGAGATCAATATTGGAGCTGGAGAAACAATTTATTTTGAATATATAGCTAAGGCAGCCTCAAGAGTCATGAAAAAATACCCTCATATTCAATTTCATTTCTATAGTGGTATAGCTACAGATGTTATTGAAAAAATCAATAATGGTTTATTAGAATTTGGTTTACTGATTGAACCAGTAGAAATCAATAATTTTAATACAATTTATTTACCTTATCCTGAACAATTTGGTGTTCTAGTCAATCGTAATTCCCCTTACGCTTCATTAGATGCTATTACTGAAAAAGAACTATTAATCATGCCTATGATCACTGCAAGAAAAGCAGGATACGGAGGAATCAATGACTGGCTATCCTATATTGATCCTAAACTAAATGTAGTTGCTACCTGTAATTTACCATATAATGCTACTATTCTAGTCAAAGAAAATGCAGGTTGTTTTATTAGTGCCTATAAACCTAATTATTCAAACTTTGAGGATATCATCTTTAAGCCATTAAAGCCTAAAATCAATAGAAGATGGATGTTAGCATGGAAAAAGGCAGAAGCCTTTTCTAAGGCTCATAATGTTTTTTTAGAAGAGTTTAAGCAGTTATTAGATGAAGAAATAGATTACATAAAATAAAAAGCCATTAATCTGGCTTTTTTAATTTCAATAGAGTTACTTCACATGGGCCACTAGATTTATTCATTGGTCCCCAGTATCCTATTCCTCCAGATACTACAACATTTGTAGAAGCAAACTTTTTATACCCATATCCTACTTTAAAGATATGATTAGTAACTAACTGTAAAGGCCATAGCTGTCCATTATGAGTATGTCCAGATAAATGCAGATCTACTTTATGATCAACACTTTCCTGAATACGACTAGGAGTATGATCCATTACAATATTATAATTACCAAACTCAAAGTCATCTAAAGTTTTTTTACTCATTTGAGCATCGTTTCTACCTATGATCGTAAACTGATCTAAATGAATCACTTCATCATCTAATAGGATCACCTTTGTTTTACCAACTTCTTCTTTTAGCTCTTTTATTTTATTTGTATAATTATCATGATTTCCCATGATCATATAAACAGGACCATTAATTGAATCCAACATACTAAAAAGATCCTGTTTTATTACTACATCAAAGTTCATATCACATAGATCCCCAGCAATGAATACATAATCAGCCTTTACACTATTAACTTTATCGATCATCTTTTGGAACTGTTTAGCTCCAATCTGATAGCCTAAATGAATATCTGAGATCAAGGCTATATCAGCATTAAAAGGTGCTTCTATATTGTATTCTTTTATAATTATATGTCTACAGTTATAAATTCCATAGATCACTATAAATAAAGGAATCAGATAGAAATAAACAGGAAAAGCAAAAATAGAATGAATAAATACCATAGGAATCAGATAAAGATTACTACCCATATAAATATAACCAATATAATTCACTATTTTTTCTACAGAGAATGGTACTTTACATCTAGAGATCCACATTGGGGAAAACATAAGTAAAAATAAACCTATCGCTATAAATCCATTATGAAAAAAAGTAAGAGCAATCAAATATTGTCCATACCCTACAATACAAAGCATCGCAATAAACATTAAGATAAAACCAATCATAAATTCATCTCCTTAGTTACTAAGTTTACCAAATTTAAATACAAAAGAAAAGGATTATCATCAACCTCTTTTCTTTTATCAATATATCTGTTATAATATTGAATAGGCCGGTATAGTAT
>R17__coassemble_630_pt1 | contig 14606 bp, 13 predicted proteins | sample R17__metabat2_high_PE_012 | metagenome-assembled genome bin R17 | reverse complement strand
AAGGTCCGCGGGATTTTAAGTCCCGTGCGTCTACCAATTTCGCCACCTGGGCAAAAGAATAAGTGGTGCCCGAGGCCGGACTCGAACCGGCACAGATTTAACTCCGGCAGATTTTGAGTCTGCTGCGTCTACCAATTTCGCCACTCGGGCTTATACCTTTTGCCAATTCATCATACCATAAAATCAAAGTGAATACAAGAAAAAAAGTAGAATACTTCCATATTCTACTTTTATATTCAGGATACTGCCTTTTCATATTGTAATTGACTAGGATACTGATCAAGATCTCTATAAAACAATATTTCATCTCCACTTTCACTATATAGATTTACTCCTACCTTTCGATCTTTATAGTATAATTTAGAATCTTCTGTAAAATTAAGATCTTCATCCCTGTATGAAGACATTGAATGAACTGTATTTTTTAAATAAATAAGATCATACATAAATTCATAGTTCTGATCAATTAAATTAACTAAAATTACATCTGTTGCAGGAACATAATCTTCAGTTTCAAAAAAACGATAGGAAAGAGTTGCAGCTATATATTTTTCATCATCTTCTATGATCAATTGATCAAGCAGATCTGCATGATAGATATAATCATTAACCTGTTGCAAATTATCTAATATATTATCTGTAATATGAATATCTATAAACTCTACATTATAATCGTAATCTACTAGAAAATATAAGAAATATAATTCATCATTTGATGTAACATTGACCTTTTGACGTGCTTTTAAATTTTCATAGTTATAAGTATATATAAGCATAAAAGAATCATCATCAATTGTATCTATGATCATCATAAGTATAGTTTTTAATTAGCTGATCATTATCATAGATATGAATATTAAGATTACGATCAGATTCAGTAATAACTAAATAACGATAATCTGTTTCCATAGTATGTTGAATCTGTATAACTTTTTCGTTTGCATATTCACTATTCATAAAATATTCAAGAACCATCTCATCAGTAGGTTTTACAACAGCAGTATTCATCAAAATCGGTACAAGTAAAAAAATACCAGCAATCAATGTATAAATACTATAAACAAAAGGATATTTTTTAATAAAGCAGCAGGTCATATATAATGTATGGCATAAAATCAATACATAAACAATAACTTTAACTTTCAAAGAACCATAATATTTCATAGAAATGGTATTAACATAAATAGCTGAAGCAACTAATACGATTTGAATAATGATATTTAATATCATATACTATTTTCTTTTTCATAACATGTCCCCCATTCTAAAATTGATGATAATCATATGATCCATTCCCACCATAATAGATTGATGGAGCATAAGGTGTATAATTTGATGAATATCCAGTCCATGGTGCCTCAGTATAAGTCTGATACCAAGAACCATTGTATGAAGTAGAATAGGTTATATTTAATTGACCATAGCCAGATTCAACCCACGATAAAAGTGTACTGCGCTGTATATGTGCAAGTGTTTCTTTCATAATGGTTAATCCAGTATAAAAGAAAAACAAATGACCAAAAGCTGTAGAAATAGAACCTAAGGTAAAGCCTGATATAACAGTGGATGTTGTCCATCCATAGTTTAATGCACAATAGGAAAGAGTCCAATTTTTTAAATCTGTCTCAAGAGTAAAAATAATTTGAACCTTTTCATCCATAAATTGTTTGTATGGGCAATCATCACTAATAATATAAGGATCATCCTGTGTACCTGTTCCACTGACAATATAATCATCTAACTGTTCAATTCCATTTGAATCAAAAATATTATTGGTTTGGGTTGCATATACATTAGTTTTAAAAATAGGAATCACCATACATAAGCTTAATAAAATCAAAATTTACTTCATAATCAATTCCTTTCTAGATATTCATAATCTTTTTTATTCTAATATAATGAAATCATATTTTTATCCATTTATGATAAATATGCACAAAATGCAAGAAAACATAGCAAACTACAGAATTAAAAAAGAGATGTAAAGCATTGCTTTTCATCTCCTTGATCACTTTTATCTTACTTCAATATAAGAACCCTTATTAGTTTTTACTACATTTAGCTGATTATCAATTCTTTGTTTTAATTCTGTAACATGGGAGATAATTCCAATCATTTTGTTATTTTCATTTAAACGATTTAATACCGTAATAGCCTGATCTAATGATTCCTGATCCAATGAACCAAAGCCTTCATCAATAAATAAAGTATTTAACTCTATTCCTCCAGCAACATTCTGAATCATATCTGACAAGCCTAAAGCCAGAGATAAAGCAGCTTTAAAGGATTCCCCACCAGATAAGGTTGTAATTTCTCTGATGGTACCATTTTGATAGTCTCTAATCTGAAGATCTAGTCCTGATTGTCTTGAGGATCTAGTTTCTTTTCTGACTAAAGCATAACGATGATTGGTCATATCTTTAAATCTTACATTGGCTAATAATATGATCTGTTCAAAATAAGCAGATAAAATATATCTTTCAAAGGACAGCTTCTGTGGATTATTGCCACATGTTACATTGTATAATTCATAATAGATCTGATATTCTTTGACCTTTTCCTTATTTTTAGAATAGATCTGTGTCAGTTTATTATATACTCTTGTATAGCTATCCATCTGATTATAGATTTTTTGCAGGATCTCTAATTTTTCATTATACTGCTTTGTATTTTCTTCCATCATTTGTTTTATTGGTGTTATATCAATTATTTCATCCTCTTCAAGCTGGATATTACTGATCATAGCTTTCAGCTTTTCAATTTCTAATAAATGATCCTGTACCTCTTTTCTTAAAACAGGAAGAATAGAGATCTTGTTGCAGTATTCCTTATATTCTTCATAGGTTGAAAATTCCTGCAGCATTTCCATCCATGCTTTGTTTTTCTCCTTTAATTTTTCCTGATTACCTAAAAGAGATTGATTTAGCTGTATTTCCTGTCCATGGAAGTGTTCAATATACTGTTGCATTTTTGCGAAATTATCTTCAATAACACTGATTTTTCTTGTGATAGATGTATACTGAGCATTTAAAGCTCTAATATTTTCATCCAGCTGTTCATCGATTTGTCCAATTGTCAGAAGTTGTCCCTCAATTGTTGAAGAAGCCTGATTCAGTTCTTCTTTGAACTGATTTCGTTTTTCTAATAATTGACTGTTTTCCTTCTGTTGTTGTTCTTCTTCTTCTCTTTCTTTTTCTAAACGAAGGATCTGTATACCTGCCTGCTCAATCTTTTCATATTCTATTACATAGGTATTATAGGTATCCCTTAGGCCTTGAGCACTAACCTCTTTTAATTCATATTCTTCAATATTTTTATTGATTTTCTCTTGCATGGTCTGCTTTTTACTATTAACCTCATATACTGTTTTATACAGCTGATCCTTTTGATCCTTTTCATTCTGTAAATAAGCAGCTTCTTGATCTAATGTATCAGAAGTAATATTGGTATTATGTATTGGGGCAATAGAAGGATGATGGATACTTCCACATACTGGACAAGGTTTTCCTTCTTCTAAAGAGGAAGCTAAGATTCCCGCCTGCATATTTAAAAACATAGTATAATGCTTTTTATATACTTCTTCATCATAACTTACCTTAGCATCAAATAATAAATACTTTTCAGATAATTCTCTATGATATTGACTAATACGATCTAGTTCACTCTGCAGTTGTACAGTTTCATTATAAGCATTGATCTTTTTAGTAATTCCCTCTAATCTTAGTTTGATCTCCTCCTTCTTTAAGATCAGTTCCTTTAGCTTATTGACCTGCTGATCAATTACTTCAAAGTTATATTGGAAGGTTTCTTCTTTCTTTTTTAAGATCTCAATATCACTTTCTGTCTGTCTGATCTTTAATTCAAGTTTTTTCTTATCGGCTAAAAGTTCCTTCTGCTTATTTCTATCTTCTAACTGTTTTTGATAATTATTCGCTAAAATAAGCATATTTTCTTTTGATTCATTAAGTTTTGGAAGTTCTTGATATTGTTCACTGATATTTTCAAAAGTCTCTTTATTAGCCTCAAACGCGCTTTTAATTTGATTCAAACTATTTGTATCATCCTGAATTCTTTTTTGAATGGATAATACCTCACGTTCATAAGGGACAAGTGTATTCGCCTTTTCAATGTATAAGATCTGCTGATCCTTTTGTTTAAACTGATCATTCTTAGCTAAAAGAAAATTCAGCTTTTCCTGCAATTCCTTTTTTTGAAGAACCTCTTCATTATGCTTCATTTCCTTTTCATAGTGAATATTTAGATCCTTGATCTGAATTGATAATTGTTCAGATTCTACTTTTAAAGTATTATATTGCTTACTGACATCTTCTACCTTTTCCTTTAAAACCTCAAAATAAGCATCCTTATCGCCTGTATCAGGAAGATTAATCGTATTGATCAGGGTTTTCATCTCAATATTAGCATCATTTACTTGAGTATTTAAAAGATTTACCTTTTCCTTTAAACGACCTTCAAATTGATCATATTTAAAGGTATTAAAGATTTTTCTAAAGATCTTTTCCTTTTCATCAGAAGAAGCAAATAATAATTTAGTAAATTCCCCCTGAGCAATCATTGCGATCTGTTTAAACTGATGTACATCCAATCCTATTAATTCCAATATCTTATTATTGACATCTCTAGGAGTAGAAATAATGGTACCATCATTTAAATATAGATTAGCTTTAGCTGGAATTGCAGTTTTTCTTCCTTCTTTCAAATAGCTTGGAGAACGATAAATTTTATATATTTTATCTCTCAATTCAAAAGTCAATTCAACATAGGTTTCCTCTTCCTTAGCAAGATCACTTCTTAAGGTTTTCACATCACGATTAGAACCACTTGCTTCTCCATATAAAGCAAATGTGATCGCATCAAAGATCGTTGTCTTACCAGAACCTGTCTGTCCTGTGATCAAAAATAAACCATTTTGAGAGATACGATCAAAGTCAACGGTTTCTTCATGCAGGAAAGGCCCAAAGGCTGACATTTTTAAATAAATAGGTTTCATTCTTCTTCCCCTCCTGATAATAGATCTTGAATAATTTTTATTTCATTTTCTTCTAGTTCCTGATTACGTATCCCCTTATAGAATTCTTTAAATAGGGTAAGATCGTCTAAGCTTTGAATATTTTCTAAAGATTTACTTTCTACCTCTTCTTCATTTAAGTCCACATAGCTTAGCTGCATAGCATTAGGATATTTCTCCTTTAGCTGATCCATGGCATTAGGGATCAGGGCATGATCTGTTAATTCAAAAGCAATAAAATGATCATCCTTTCCTTCTAGCAGAGAGCTAAAGCTTCCTTTTAAAACCTTTAAGGTTTTAGAAGGCCTAAACTCTTCTAGCTGGATAGTTACCTGATGGTTTATGATTTCAACTATTGTAAAGGATTTATGCTGTTTACATTCATCAAAGCTATATCTTAATGGACTGCCTGAATAGCGCATAGATTCTCTTCCTACCTTTTGAGGGGCATGTAAATGTCCTAAGGCAACATAATCAAACTGATCAAATAGATGCGCATCGATCTGATCTGTACCTCCTACCATTAATGGCTGTTCAGATTCACTTTCAATCAGACTACCCGCAATAAAATGATGAGTAATTAATACTGTATTTTTTGTTGTATCAATACTTTGCTTAGCCATATATCGTTCCATTGCCAGATTGTAGGATAAAGAAGGTAATTCTAAATCAAAAAGCTTAAAGGTATTAGGCTTAGCAAAAGGAAGAAAATAGAATCTTGTATCTTCTATATCTACATAAGGCATAGTTTCTTCTAGCTTAGATACAATATAAACCTGATTATGTGAGAAAAAAGTAGTTCCAAAATTTAAACGACCCTCTGAATCGTGATTTCCACTGATACAAAGAACAGCAATATTATAGCTGTTACATTGAATCAGAAAACGATTAAACAGTTCTACTGCATCTACATTAGGAATAGAACGGTCGTAGATATCTCCTGCAATCACAATTGCAGGAATATGATAAGTAGTGGCATATTGCAGCATTTCATTCAGGGCTTCTTCCTGATAAGGAAGCTGCGAAACACCACAGACAAATTTTCCTAAATGAAGATCTGCTGTATGTATAAATTTCATAGAATTCCTCCTAAATTAAACGATTAAAGATTTCTGGCATAGCTGCTTCAAAACGCAGGATCTTATGAGTTACAGGATGCTTTAATTCTAAAATATGAGAATGTAAAGCAAGACGATGAATTGGATTAATATGACTGCCATATTTTAAGTCTCCTACGATCGGATGTTTATAGTAGGATAAATGCACTCTGATCTGATTTTTTCTTCCTGTATCAAGATTGATCTCTAATAATGAATAGTTCTTATTCTGTTTGATCGTTTTGTAATGGGTAATAGCTTTTTTCCCTGTTTTAGAAACATAAACCATCTGACTTTTGGATTCTTCCAGAAAGGTTTCAATGGTTCCTTCTTTTCTTTCCATACTACCTTCAATAATAGCCAGATATCCTCTAATATTTACAAGATCATTCCATTGATCCTGGAATAGTCGTTTGATCTTTTCGTTTTTCGCAAACATTAAAACCCCACTGGTATCCTGGTCTAGACGATGAACAATAAAGACCTTATTATTACGATTTTGTTTTTGCAGATATTCTCTTACTAAATGATAGGCTGTTTTACTTTTTTCTTTTTCAGAAGCCATAGAGAGTAATCCACTAGGTTTATTGATCACGATGATCTCGTTATCTTCATAAAGAATATCTAAAGATGTTTCTGTCTTTTTTGCTCCAATTTCTAGAATATCTCCCTCTTTAAGCTCATATAGATAATGAGTCTGGATCTGACCATTAACCATTACCATTTTACGAGTAAGATAGTTTTTTGCGTCTTTTTTAGAGATTGGCAGGGTATTTAAATAAGCTAATAAAGTATCCTTCTGTTTAACTGTATATTTCATATTTCAAAAAGGATGATTGCTCATCCTTCTCCTTTCTTTATAGTACCTGTAAAGCTAAAGCAATCGCACCCTTGATGCCAGCTTCATCTCCACAGCCTGGTAAAACAATATAATTTTCAATATCTTCCAGGATTTCTTTTGTCTGTACATAACCATTTAAGGTTTCTCTGACTGTTGAATAGATATATGGGAAAACCTGAGTCTGATGCATTACTCCTCCCCCTAGGATGATTTTTTGAGGAGATAAGGTAAGGATATAGTTACATAATGCCTGACCAATATAATAGCCTTCCATTGCCCATGCTTCATGATCCTTTGGTAGATTATAGGCTTTTTCGTTAAATCTCTTTTCAATAGCTGGTCCTGAAGCCAATCCTTCAAAACAGTAATCATGGAATGGACAACATCCCTTATAGGTTTCCTTAGGATGTGGGATCAGCTTGATATGTCCCATTTCTGGATGAAGCATACCATGCACTAATTTCCCTTCTACGATTGCTCCACCACCAATTCCTGTACCAATTGTAAGATAAATACAGCTGTTGATTCCTTTAGCTGCCCCATAGGTAACTTCTCCAAGGGCTGCTCCATTTACATCTGTATCAAAGGCTACAGGGACATGATATCTTCTTTCTAATCTTCCTACAAATTCACAATCAGACCATCCTGGTTTTGGGGTCTTGGTAATATATCCATAGGTAGGTGAAAGAGGATTTAGATCTATAGGACCAAAGGTTCCTACCCCGATTGATTCAAATTCTTTTCCATCAAAAAACTGATAAATACCTTCAAAGGTTTCTTCTGGAGTAGTAGTAGGAATAGATACCTTTTCTAATACATTTCCATTTTCATCTCCAATTGCCAAAACAAACTTAGTTCCACCAGCTTCAATAGCTCCAACTTTCATTTTTCTTCTCCTTTAATTAATTTCCTGATCTTCTTCTACTAAATATTCTTTATATTCTTCAATGATTTTCTTTGAACATTGAGCCTTGATCAATGTTCCATCTTCCTGATAATCTAATTGAACTACATTCGTGTGATCCATTAAATAAGATACTACCCTCATTTTATCATATGGGAAAAAGAATTCCACATTACGATCATCAGGATAAAGCATTCTATTTACCTGATTTAAAAACTCCTCCATATTTTTATCTTCCTTTACTGAGATAAAAACATAAGGATCCTCAGGCTTTACAAAGGCATAACGATTTAAATCGATTTTATTGTAGACATATAGAATTGGGGATGAAGCACCTAACTGTTTTAATACTTCCTTTGTCACTTCTATATGATTTAAATACTGGGGACTCGAAGAATCAATAACCATAACGATCAGATCTGCATCTACTACCTCTTCTAAGGTAGAACAGAAGGCATTGACTAAATGGTGCGGAAGCTGTGAAATAAAACCAACTGTATCACTTAAAATAAATGGCTTATGATTTTTTACATGAATATATCTGGTACTTGTTTCAAGGGTCGCAAATAGCATATCCTTTTCAAAAACCTTTTTATCATTATTCGATTTTTCTAACAGATAATTCATTAAAGAACTTTTTCCACTGTTGGTATAGCCAACTAGAGCGACCACCTTTTCATCCTGATTATTTCGTCTTTTTCTTTGAGTCTGTCTGACCTTGACAAGACTAGCTAATTCTCGTTTATCTTGAATCAGCTTAGTCATAATTTCACGACGATCTAATTCGATCTGTTTTTCTCCACTTCCTCTAAAGCCTGAACCACCCTGCTGATGTCCCATACTCTCATTCATTCCAACTAAGCGAGGTAATAAATATTCATATTTAGCAATTTTTACCTGCAGCTTTGCTTCTGGAGTATTGGCACGTGATTCAAAGATCGTTAAGATCAGATCAGTACGATCTTTTACTTCAATTTCCAGTTCATCAGTAAGATTTTTGATCTGTAATGGGGATAATTCCTCATTAAAGATCACTACATCTACTTCATCTTTTAACTGATGAATTTCATCTACCTTACCTTTTCCAATATAAGTAGCAGGATTGATACGATCTAAATTCTGTACCATTGAGTATTTTACCGTGATTTCACAGGCTTCACAAAGACTGACTAATTCCTTCATTGATTCGTTCAAATCATAATCCATATTATAATAGGATACTCCAACGATTAATGCTTCCATTCTACTCCCCCTTAAAACATAATTCCATTATATCATACTTCTTTCTTTTTACAAAATTCTATCGTTTTTAATTGATTGACATTTATACTTTTTTACTATAAACTTGAAGAAAGGAGTGATGAAAATGAAAAATGTTCGCTTTTCCAGACAGCGAGAAATGATATTAAATAATGTTCTGAATAGATGTGATCATCCCACTGCTGAAATGGTTTATTCTTCATTGAAATCTGATGCTCCTGAATTATCGTTAGGTACTGTTTATCGTAATTTAAATTTATTAAGTGAACAGAATAAAATTAATCGCTTGGATATTGGGGATGGAATGATTCACTTTGATGGCAATACAAATCTTCATAGCCATTTCTATTGTAAAGAATGTCTTAAGATCTATGATCTAGAAATTGATTCTTCTATTACCCATCAGTTGATTCAGCTGCCTCATAAGGTGGAAGGAATCAGCATAATTTTAAATGGAATCTGTAAAGAATGTCAGCAGAATTAGCATGGTTTCCAAATTTATTTGGAGCCATGCTTTTTAACTATAGAACTTTATATGCTTTATGCATAAGAAAAGACCTCTACTATAAGGTCTTATTCTTATAATAGAGATCTAAATTGAATCACTATGACTTATTTTTGTTGACTATCTATGTAGTCGTAAATCGTTTCAACAAAGCTTTCAGGAACTTTATAATAGTTAACCTTATCACTCTTTTTGTATTGATCACATCTATTTTCATTTTTATCGTATAATTCAATAGTATTACAGTAAATATCATCATAACGATAAGTTGTGATCTGAATAGCTGGTTCACCGTCAATTTCACGAATCTCATGCACATTAAGGTTATATTCCAATACACTATCAAACATCTGATTGATCGTTTCAGAGTCATTGATCGTATATTCCTGATTTGTCCTTAGATCAGTGATTACAATTACATTAACATGCTCACTTAATAAATAGTTTTTACCAGATAAATACTTTGCTCCAATATTGCCCAACAATACAACTATTATAATAGCTGACAATATATAATTTGTTTTTTTATCAGTCTGTACAGTACCTTCAGGTTTTAGAACGATATAAGTCAATAATACGATCACCACATAAATAGCATTGCAGATCAAAATTAGACCGTAGCTTTCATCATAAATGAACTTAAAGACCAAGCATATAATGATTGAGGATATTACAGCTAAAAGTATTCTATAAATCAAAAGTAAGGAGTTCTTAATTTTCTTATTTGCTGCGATAAAAGTTAATATTGCTAATAGTGTACCTTCTAATAGCAAAGCAGCACTTTCATGAAGAGTAATCATATTAGTTAGATGTAAATGTACCTGTTCCATAGTAAGATGCTGGAACATATACATATGGATATGTCGTCCACTGTGCTACAGTAGAGGTAGCATACCAATCTCCATGATAAGATATAGAATAATTGACTGTTAATAAGCCATACCCATTGTTATATGTGGTACTCAAATAACTATAGGTAACTGAATTTAAAACATCTATACAGGCTGTATATAAGAATAAATAGCCACAGGCAGCCGCAACAGTAGTACTTACTCCTGTGTTAACTAAATAATTTACAAGGTCAGGACCACAGACATTCAAAATTCCAGTATTAAGTGAAGTCCACCATGTTGCTGTATTTCTTATTGTCATTAATTCATCTATATAACTATTACTGCCGTAAGAAATATTTCTAATCCAGCAGATCCCATCGCTAGAGGAACTAGGTATATTTCCTGTACAATGCCATTTTCCACCATTTGTATATCTTGTATTATTATATTTGACCGATAATGCACCAGAAAAATCTGATGTAAGCATTATTTCATTATCTTGATTTGAAAAGATATCTTGAATCTGTTGATCCATAATAATTTTATAAGGACAACTTGAATCAATTATGTATGGATCTTCTTGTGTTCCACTTCCGCTTTCAATATACGATGGAAGTATTGAAATATCTATTGTTTGAGTTGTATCTTCTGATGCGAAGACATTAAAAGAAAACACTGGAATAATCAAGCAAAAAGATATAATTGAAAGCATCAATTTTTTACTATTTTTCATAAACATCCTCCTTTTTTTAATTGTGGTAATCGATTACACCTATATAATATCATAATAAATATGAAATATAGATAACATTGCACAAAAGTACAAAATTTGGTATGAAATACAATTCTATACAAATTTTACAGTTCTCCTAAAAACATGTATTGATGCAAATATTGGACTAAATAAAAAACTCCAAAATAGGCATCATAATTGTCTACTTTGGAGCTGTTAGATTATTTTCTTTTACGAATTAAATAAATGTCCATAGTAATCATTTAATAGCTCACTATCACAGAAATTGACCTTATTTCTGACTACCTTTTTTATATTTTCTACATAATCTTCTGGTATTTCCACTTCTCCATTAACTGGAGTAAAGGTATTAGTACTAGCGATGTAGGTTCCAAGATCTGTTTTCCAGTCATAGTTTAAATTAAATACTAACGGACTGGCATCAGAGAAAACATCTCTACCTGGAAGTAATCTGGAATCAAATTCTAAGCCAAATAAATTAGAAAGAGTTGGCAGAATATCGATATTACTTACTGGTTCATCTACCACAATTGGTTCTTCATCTTCTAATGAACCACTCCAGATAATTAAGGTATTTTGATCACGTACCATTGCATCAGTAATAGGTTCCCCATATAATTCAGCTAAATATGGATAAGAAGCTTCTGTATCTAAACCATATGGGAAATGGTCTGCTGTTAAAACAATGACTGTATTATCAGCAATTCCTTTTTCTTCTAAAGCATTAACTAAGAAGGTTAAAGCATCTTCTAATTCTAGATTACATGACAGGTAGCATTTAATTGTTTCTGAACATTCTAAGGCTGCTACACGATCATAATTCTTTCTGGCAATATAATTGTCATCCTGACGATATCCACTATGTCCACTGACAGTCATATAATAAATATTGAAATGCTCCTGATCTTTATATAGATCCCAGGTTCCCTGCATCATTTCCAGATCACTTTCTGGCCATGTTTCAGTTACATAGGCTTCCATACCACTGCCAAGTCCCATAAATCCTGCACTGTATCCTAGATTCTGATGTGTTTTATATCGATCATAGGCTCCACAGCCATTATCATGGAAGGCCTGACCATAATAGCCTAGACGATTTAATTGATTACCCATCGTAAAATAGTTATTGTAGGTTTGTGTATTCAATACTGAATTTCCTCCCTGGGTTGGCAATAGGCCAAATAACAGCTCACATTCTCCTCCCGTTGTTCCTGCACCAGCAATTACGTAATAATCATTAAAATTAATACCATTGTGAGCTAAACGATAAAGAGTTGGAGTTAAGTTTTCATCTATTACATAGCCTGAAAAGGCTTCTGCACAAATCATGATCAAATTCTTTCCAACAAATAAGCCTGTATATTCATTTTGTGAGCTTGGTGTTAAAGAAGCAACGTAGCTGTCTAATGAAGCATAGGGTTCTGCGTCAGTGGTGGCTAAAGAAGCAAAATCAATATCCATAACATTCTTTTCATAGACGATTTCAGGCTCTACTTCTATAACCTCTTCTTCTACTTCTTCATCAATTTCAAAGGTATTCTCACTTTTACCCATTTTCATAGTATCTTTGATGATTCCTGTGGTAAGACCAAAATTAGTTACAACATACTGATAGTTGTATTCCTTATCAAAATTTAACTGATAGACATTATCATTATTGATTAGAAACATAGCAGATACAAAGCACAGTAAAGTAATCATACTAGTAAACAGAATATTTTTGAATTTTATTTTAGTTAATAATTTCATAGCTCCCATTTTAATGATCAATAGGATCACGATTATTAAGGGGAATAAGAATAATGCAAGATGTATCAATCCATCTACGCTAAAAACCATATGTGCTACTTCCCCCATAAAGCCATTTACTACATTTCCTGAACCATGAATAATTGTATTTACATCATAATAGATATTAAATTGCCTAAAGACAAAGAATTCTACTCCAAAAGGAATGGTAATCAAAAGTAAAAGGATGACCATAATAATCGCTCTTACTCTTTTCCATGGAATAATCATACAGCATAGATTTAGGATTCCCCCATAGGCAAGGGAAAATAAACCTGTCACAAATAGACTTTTAAGAGATACTTCATTACAGGTTGAAAAATGAAAAACTATTTCCAGTAATAAAATGCTTATTGGAAACAGCATATAGTTGAACATTCGTTTATATTTCATATTATTTCCTCGTTTCAGTTTTTCTAACTATATCATAATTATTCAAATTTACAACAATAAATCAAGATAATTTAGTTAGCAGCTCTTCTAATTCGTATAAATTAGAGATCATATAATCAGTAATAATAGTGGATCGATCAACAAGATTTAAACGATTCAGATAAACACTTCTAACCCCCATATTTTTAGCTCCCTGAATGTCACTGGTTAGAGAATCACCAATCAGAATGGTTTCTTCTTTATTTAAATCTCCTATTCTTTCAATTACCTGATCAAAATATTCTAGACTAGGTTTTTGGGCTCCCAGATCTTCTGAAACAAAAACATCGTTAAAGAACTTTAAAGTATCGGTTCCTCTTAAACGGTTATAAGCTGTAAAGGATACTCCATTAGTTACCGCATAAAGACGATATTTCTTCGCTAATCTTTCTAATACTTCATAGGCATCCTCATATAGATAATAACAGTAGGCTAGCCCATTTTGATAATCCTTTCCCATCTGGATATAGTCTCTTTCTTCCCCTATAGCTTCTAGAAAGTCTTTAAATCTTCCTAATGTTACACGATCCTTGGTTACTGTACCTTTTTCAAATTCATCCCATAAATGACGATTAATACGATGATAAGTAGCTTCTACTTCTGCATTAAAAGGAATACCGTATCCTTCAATGGTATTTTTTAAGCTGATATCCTCAGCTTTTAAAAAGTTTAAAATAACTCCATCTAGATCAAATAATAAAGTTGTGATCATACTTACCTCCTAATAGCCCAGATCTTCTTTAATTAAAATAACTGTATATCGCTCTGGGTCCTTTTGATATCCAATTATCGTTTCTATATTACATAGCCTTTGCTTAGAATGACAATTTACACAGACTCCTGTTTTTACACATGGATTATCCATTTTAAGACGCATAGAATTAGCAGGACCCGCTATATTAGCCACTCTTTGTCTAGCTTCTTCTTTATTTCTTACTATTTTATTTTCTCCAGCAATGATCACTACCTTTTGAGGGCCATAGATCAAAGCTGCCACACGATTACCAATATTATCTACATTATACAAGTATCCATCCATAGTAATAGCATTAGAAGAACTAAAGTAATAATCAGTTAAAAATGAACGCAAAAAGACTTCTCTAGTATTTACATCTTTTTCATAGCGATTATAGAAAATAAGATCCTTACGATTCATTAGATAA
>R17__coassemble_628_pt1 | contig 14652 bp, 17 predicted proteins | sample R17__metabat2_high_PE_012 | metagenome-assembled genome bin R17 | reverse complement strand
GTGCTCTATATAATATAGTTGATCAATTCTTTATTGGTCAGACTGTAGGAACCTTAGGAAATGCAGCAACTAATATTGCTTTTCCTCTTTCCACAATGTGTATTGCGACTGCTTTAATGTTTGGAATTGGAGGAGCCAGCTGTTTTAATCTTGATATGGGAAGAGGAAAAAGAGATGAAGCACCCTATTATATTGGAAATTCAGTTAGTATGGTACTGATCATTGGTTTTACTTTAACCTTAATTTCTCAGTTGTTTTTAAAGCAGCTGTTAATTGGTTTTGGTTCACCAGATGATGTTTTACCATATGCTATGACCTATGTTAGAATTACTTCTATTGGTTTTCCGTTTTTGATTCTAACAAGTGCTGGAGGTCATCTGATCCGTGCAGATGGTTCGCCAAATATGTCAATGATCTGTAATCTTTCAGGAGCTATTATCAATACTGTTTTAGATGCTTTATTTACAATGATCCTTGGCTGGGGGATCGCAGGAGCAGCCTATGCTACTATTATTGGTCAGATCTTCTCTGCTGGACTTGTTTTAAATTATATGCGAAGATTTAAAACTGTTCCTTTAAGAAAGAATCATTTTATTGTAAAGCTTAGATACGTTAAAAAGGTTGCTAGTATTGGAATTGCTTCTTTTATTAATCAGGTAGCTATGATGATCGTTCAGATCGTTTCTAATCGATCATTAAAATACTATGGGGCTTTATCGATCTATGGTGCATCGGTTCCTATTGCAGTAGCAGGGATCGTTACAAAAGTTAATCAGGTTTTCTTTAGTGTTGTTATTGGGATCTCACAGGGTTCACAGCCTATTGAATCCTTTAACTATGGAGCTAAGAACTTTGATCGTGTAAGAAAAGCCTATAAGCTTGCGATCCTAGCTGGTGGAACAATGTCTATTCTATCCTTCCTGGTATTCCAGTTTGCTCCAAGAATGATTATTTCCTTCTTTGGAGAGGGTAGTGAGCTGTATTATGAATTTGGGGTAAAGTATTTTAGAATCTTCTTCTTCTTTATCTGGATCAACTGTGTTCAGCCTATTACCACAACCTTCTTTACTTCCATTGGAAAGCCAAAAAAAGGGGTATTCCTGTCTCTTACTAGACAGATCCTATTCCTTTTACCGTTAATGCTTTTACTGCCTAAATTCTTTGGTATTGATGGAATTCTATATGCTGGTCCTATAGCTGATGGTACAGCAGCCTTAGTTGCTATTTTAATGGCTATCTATGAATTTAGAGAAATGAAAAAACTAGAAAACGAAATAAAAAACGCTTAAATGCGTTTTTTTATTTTAATCCATAGCTTTCTAGGATCATTACAAACTCTTCTAGTCCTTTTTGATCCTCTTCACTAAATCGATTGAATAATGGAGAATCAATATCTAATACCCCATAGATCTTTCCATCTAAATGAATAGGGACAACGATCTCTGAATTACTGGCAGAATCACAGGCGATATGTCCTGGAAATTCATGTACATTTTTTATTAGCTGGGTAGCATCTTCTTTTACTGCACTTCCACATACTCCCTTTCCTACCTGTATTTCAATACAGGCTGTTTTTCCCTGAAATGGGCCTAAAACAAGCTGTCCGTTTTCCATTAAATAGAAGCCTGCCCAGTTAAGATCAGTCATTGATTCATTGATCAGAGCTGAAGCATTGGCTAAATTAGCTATTGGATGATGAATTCCTTCAATTAAGCTTTTTAGCTGCATATTCATTAATTTATAATCTGTCATATTGTATTCCTTTCTTAAAACAAAGTGATTGGATTGCCATGTTCCTCGATCAGTGCGATAAGATCCTTGGTATTTAAAAATAAAGTTGCTGTATTGATATTAGGATGGATCCCTATTTTAGTCTCTAGAAATCTCTGATCTAAAAAGAAATGTACATTGACCTGTTCATTATTTAATAGACCAAAAGGAGTAACAGAACCCTTTAAAAGCTTAAGATATTTCATTAGATCCTCACTTGAAGCAAAGGATAAGGGACGAGTAGAAAACTGTTTTCTAAATTCCTTTAGATCTATTACCTTATCCTCCATAGCCGTTATTAAATAATAATTTCTTTTCTTATCATCACGGATAAATAGATTCTTAGGGACTAAGAAAGTATCTGGAAGATTGGCTTTGAATAGATCTTCCATGGTATAAAGAGGAACATGCTTATAAATCACATAGCTGATCTGTTTTTGATCAAGTAAAGCTAATATTTCCTGCTGATCCATTATTTACCTGTTTTAAAATAAGCCATTAATCTTGCTGGAGAAGTATTATAGATTGAGCATAGCTTTGTGATCGTACCTAGACCGATCTTTACTTTCCCTAGTTCAATATCAGATAAATAGTTGGCAGGTTCACCTAATTGTTTATTTACAGAAGCCTGAGAAACCTTGGCTTCTAGTCTCATCTGTTTTAATGCTTTTCCTAACATTTTATTACGATTTGTTTTTTTCTGTTCTTTAGATAGTTCTTTCTTTTTTTCACTCATATTAATCACCTTTTTTATTGTAACATATTTCATAAAAATACAAAATAAAAATGATAAATTAATCATTTTTATATATTGACAAATTTTATGTAAATGGTATACAATTATAACATAATCAATGATAAAGAGAAGTAATCAAGGTAAAGCTTATAGAGAGATCTAGTTTGGTGGAATAGATCAGTGTTAATTTGATGAATGGACTTTTGAGAGCGAGCTGAACGAATGATTTCTAGTAGGTGAGACGGGGATCCCACCCGTTATCCATCGGGACACATATGGTTGTATGTGAGTGAGTGGGTAATTTTTTACCAATTTGAGTGGTACCGCAGAAGTTTACAGCTTTTGTCTCAAGTATGAGATAAAGGCTTTTTTTATTATTGAAAAGAGAAAGGGAGAAAAATTATGAAAAAACTTATCAGAAAATTATTTATGGCTATCCTATGTGTAGCTATGGTAGCAGGATGTTCTTCAAACACATCAAGCGGGGATGATACTGAAGAAAAAGCAAGCTACAAAATCGCAATCGTTAAACAATTAGACCATGCTTCATTAGATGAAATTGCTAATGCAATTGAAGCACAGTTAGACAAGATCGCTGAAGACAATGATGTTACTATTACTTATGAATTATTCTCGGGACAAAATGATCAGTCTGTTTTACAGCAGATCGGTGAACAGGTAGTATCTGAAGATTATGATGCAATTATTCCAATTGCTACTTTAGCTGCTCAGGTTATGACAGTATGTGCTGAAGAAAAACAGATCCCAGTTATCTATGCTGCCATCTCTGATCCAGAAACAGCTGAATTAACTGATATTGATTATGTAACTGGTACTTCAGATGCTTTAAATACTGAATTTATTATTGATATGATGTTAGCTGCAAATCCAGATATTCAAAAGGTTGGTTTATTATATTCTTTATCTGAAGCAAACTCACAAACACCTATTAAAGATGCTGAAGCTTATTTAGATTCAAAAAATATTGAATATGTTGTAGCTAATGGTAATACAAATGATGAAATTATTACTGCTGCAAATGTATTAGTAACAGAAGGAATCGATGCAATCTTTACTCCAACTGATAACGTAGTTATGGCTGCTGAATTATCAATTGCTGATATCTTTGCAGATGCTGGCATTCCTCATTATACTGGTGCTGATTCATTTGTAAGAAATGGTGCATTTACTACTTGTGGTGTTAACTATACTGAATTAGGATATAAGACTGCAGACTTAGCATACCAGGCTATTACTGAAGGTATGGATGGTATGGAAGACTACTACTTAATGGATGGTGGTATTATTACTGTTAATACAGAAACTGCTGCTAAATTAGGTATTGATTATACAACTGCATTTGATGGAATGGGAGAAATCGTTGAAGTAGTTACTACTGAAGATTAATCACCCATAGGGGGGACAATATGCTTTATATTTTACAGACAGCATTGGAATTAGGCCTTGTATATGGCCTGATTCCTTTGGCTTTATTTTTAAGTTATCGAATTTTAGATGTAGCCGATTTAACAACTGATGGTACCTTTGTATTAGGAATGGCTGTTTCAGTCAGTTTAACATCCTTGGGTCATCCAGTTCTAGGAATCTTTGCGGCTATGCTTAGCTGTGCAATTGCCGGTGGGGTAACTGCTATGCTTCAGACAATTATGGGGGTTCCTAGTATTTTAGCTGGGATCATTACCAATACTGGATTATATACGATCAATTTAATGGCTATGGGATGGTCAGCTAATATTTCTTTATTAAAGAAGGATACCATTTTTACATATGTAAGAGAATTGAAGATAGGTGGAGACTGGTATCGTACTATCTTTTTAGCTGTGATCATTGCAATCGTGGTGATCTTTCTGATTGCTTTCTTACATACTCGTTTAGGTTTATCGATCCGTGCTACGGGGGATAACCCTGAGATGATTCAATCTTCTAGTATTAATCCAATCTTTACTATTACTGTAGGTTTATGTTTATCCAATGCTTTAACCGGTTTATCAGGGGCTTTAGTTGGACAGATGCAAAAGAGTGCTGATATTAATGCAGGAACAGGAATTGTAGTTATTGGGTTAGCCTGTCTGATCATTGGGGAAACGATTTTAAGTAGAAAATCAATTTCAATCAATTGTATTGCTGCAGTAGTAGGAAGTATTGCTTATCGTTTTATTTATGCGATTGTTTTAAAGACAAGAATCGTTCCAATTGAATGCTTAAAGCTTTTAACAGCTGTTATTGTTGCTTTAGCGATCGCTATGCCAACTATTAAGAGTAATATTGCATTACAAAAGCAAAAGGCTGTACATAAAAACAAAAAGGAGGTAAAAGAATAATGTTAAAAATCGAACATATTTCTAAAACCTTTAATCCAGGTACGATCAATGAAAAAAAGGCTATTTCGGATTTAAGCCTACATGTAAAGCCTGGAGATTTTATTACGATCATTGGTTCTAATGGAGCTGGTAAGTCAACTTTATTAAATGCTATCTCAGGTACATTCTATGTAGATGAGGGAGCGATTGTTTTAGCTGATCAGGATATTACCTATAATCCTGAATATAAACGATCAGTATCGATTGGTAGATTATTCCAGGATCCTTTAAAGGGAACTGCTCCTCATATGACTATTGAAGAAAATTTAGCTTTAGCTTATCTTAGAGCTTCTAAGGGTTCAAGACCTTTAAGTATGATCACAAGACGTGAAAAAGAAGAATTCAAGAAGAAATTAAAGCTGTTAGATATGGGACTGGAGGATCGTATGACTCAGCCCGTTGGTTTACTTTCAGGTGGACAAAGACAGGCTTTAACCTTGTTAATGGCTACGATCGTTGTTCCTGATATCCTTTTATTAGATGAACATACAGCAGCTCTTGATCCAGGTACTGCAGCTAAGGTATTAGAATTAACGAAGAAGATCGTTAAGGAACACAATATTACCTGTTTAATGGTTACGCATAATATGCATCAGGCTCTTGAGCTTGGTAACCGTACCCTAATGATGGCAGATGGTAAAATTGTACTGGACGTTGAGGGAGAAGAAAGAAGCAAGCTGACTGTAGAAGATCTATTAGCAAGATTTAAAGCTAATACAGGAACTGATCTAGATAACGATAGAATTTTATTATCAGAATAGGGACAAATCGTCCCTTTTTTTAATTCTTCGGTATATATCATTGAGATCTTTGAAAAGGAGGTAAAATGAAATGGAAGAATTAGAATTCGGCAGTTATTTTTACGAACAGGATGGTTCAAAAAAGCCTATTGAATGGATCGTACTTGAAAAAAGAAAGGGTGTTAAGTTCATTATCACAAAAGAGATAATCGATGTAAGAAGTATGGATCTTAAGGATCATTCATGGAAGGATAGTGATCTAAGAAATAAATGGCTAAAGGAGTTTAAAAAGGAAGCTTTTACGAGTAAGGAATTAAATAGAATTCATAAGATTCAACATACAGTTTCTCATAATCCAATGTATAAGGAAAAAACAGAAACCATCGAGGATGATCTATTTATTTTAAGTGTGGATGAAATGATTCAATACTTTGGTTTTCGTCCATTATTATATGGAAATCATTATCTATTCAAAGATCATCGTCTTACCTGTGAACCTACCCCTTATGCTTCACTAAGTAAAAGAGGTATGCTTCCAGTAGATGCAGATCATCACTGCTGGTATTGGCTTAGAGATAATGGAGTTACTTCAAAGCAAAAGGTTAGAGTAGATTTCAAGGGAGAAATCGATCTATATGGATTAGATAATTCAGATACTAGAGCAGGTATCAGACTTGCCTGTTATATCAGCTAGCAGATTGCTAGCTTTTTTTGATGGCTCTTGTATTGAAAAACAAATATGTTTTTAGTAAAATGTTAATATTAGAGGTGAAGCTTATGAATAAAAAACTTAAAGAATGGATCTCCATTCAGTTAGTGGAACACCCTCGAAGAGTGGTACTGATGGGAATTATTCTTTTCAATATGATCTTTATGCTGTTATCTGCTTTCTTTATTACTATAGTTGCAAGAAAAACACATCCAGATCTACAATTTTTTGAATCATTATATTATACGATTTCTATGATCCTGGATGCAGGATGTATCAGCTATGTAATTGAAAATGCCAATGTTGCAGGAGTAAAGGCAACTGTTTTATGTCTGATCGTTGTATTGATCGGGATGATCTCTTTTACAGGCAGTGTAATTGGATATGTTACTAACGCTATATCTATCTTTATCGAAAATGCTTCAAGTGGGAAAAGAAAGCTTAATATATCCAATCATATCGTTGTATTAAACTGGAACAATCGTGGCTCTGAGATCATTCACGACCTTCTTTTTTGTGAGGAAAAAGAAAGAGTAGTTATTCTGACAAATGAAAATCAGGAACAGATTCAAAAAGAGATCCAGAATAAGATCAATGAAACCTTTAATGATAAGAAACGTAAGCTTTTAGAAGAAACTAAAAATATGAATATGATCAAAGCGTATTTCTATCTTCATAAGCATAAATTTAAAAGTAATCTTACCGTGATCGTAAGACAGGGAGATACCTTCTATGAAAATCAACTGTTGAATATTTCTGTTGATCAGGCGAAAACGATCATTATTTTAAATAAAGATGATTCTATTCTGTATAATGAAGAAAATGTACAGCTGATGAATAAAACTAATTCATTGATGATCAAAACCTTAGTATTAGTAGCAGAGATCACTTCTAAGGAATCATCTTTAGATGATCAGAAGATCATTGTAGAGGTGGATGATGAATGGACTGGTGAGCTGGTACAAAAGATCATCCGACATAAAGAAAAGCTAGGTAAATGTAATATTATTCCTGTACCTGTAAATAAGATCTTAGGTCAGCTGTTAAGTCAGTTTGCGATCATGCCTGATTTAAATCGTGTTTATGAGATCTTATTTAGTGATGAGGGAGCTGAATTCTATTTTGTGGATGAACAGCATTTAAAGGTAAAAGGGGTCCGAGATTTTATATCTACTCATATTGCGGCAGTTCCTTTAAGTACCTTAAATACTAAGACAGGACCTAAATATTTCTATATGGCTGAGACAAAGGAGGATCTTGAATTAACTGATCATTTACAACATAAGGATCTTCATATTATCTGTAACAAAGATTACTGGCTGCCTAAACGAAATATTTTAATTCTAGGACATAATAGTAAAATGGAATCCCTAATGGAAGAATTCAATGTTTTTTCTAAAGAGTGGGATTATCCTGATGGACCTATTTTAAATATTGGGATCATTGATGATTATGATACGATCACAGCTATGGGAAATTATGCTTCCTATCGCTATGTAAATCAGAAATATGTCGTTCCTACTGATATATATTCACAGGATCTGATCTATTCAAAAATGGATGCATTCTTTGATGAGATCGAAGGAGGAACCTGTGTATTGATCTTATCTGATGATACTGTTTCTACGGATACCTTAGATGCCAATGCTTTGACCTATCTGATTTATCTGCAGGATCTATTAGAGAACCGTAAAATAAGATATCATGGTCAGGACAGTGAAGATATTGATGTAGTTATTGAACTGTTAAATCCTGAAAACTATGATGTAGCTAGAAGCTATAGTGTAGAAAATGTTGTGATCACGAATCGTTATTTAAGCAAGATGATCAATCAGGTTGGACAAAAGGAGGCTTTATTTGATTTCTATTCAGATATTTTAACCTATGATGTAGATGGAACCTACAATTCTAAAGAGCTGTATCTAAAAAAGGTAAAGGACTATCTAGAACAGATTCCTGCTATATGTACAGCTAATGATCTGATCTATAATATTTATGGAGCAAGTAAAGCATTAAATGAAGACAATGGAGCGATTGTCTTAGGTTATATTAAAGAAAATGGGGAGATGATCATCTTTAGCGGTAATCAGACTAAGATCAAAGTTGAACTGACTGGAGAAGATCGTCTGATCTTATTTAGTAATCATTAGGAGGTAATTATGGAAGTAAAAGAAGGATATATGCCCTTTATGGGGTATTCAACCTATTATCGTATAATAGGAGAATGTAAGAATGGAACAAAACCTCTGATCTGCTTACATGGGGGACCAGGAGGAACACATGATGCTTTTGAGATATTTGATTCCTTAGCAAAGGATCGTATGATCATATCCTATGATCAGATTGGGGGAGGTAAATCCTATATCGAAGGTCATGAAGAATTATTTAATGCTGATACATGGAAAAAAGAACTGATGGCTTTAAAGGAATATCTAGGTATTCATGAATGTCATATTCTAGGACAATCCTGGGGAGGGATGTTAGCGATCATCTATATCAGTGATGAACATCCTGAAGATGTTAAATCTTGTATTTTATCTTCTACCCTGTCTTCTTCAAAGCTTTGGTCCGATGAATTACATAATGAGATCGATCATTTTGAAGAAGAGGTTAAACAGGCAATTTATGAAGCAGAACAAAAGAATGATTATACTTCAGAAAACTATCTGAAGGCTAATGCTAGAATAATGTCGATCTTTTCATCTGCCTCTCAAAAGGATAATGCTCCTGAATTCTTAAAACGAAAAAGAGTATTTGGAGCTTTAGCATATAATACTGCCTGGGGACCAAATGAATATACTCCTTTAGGAAATTTAAAGGATTATGATTATACAGAAAAGCTTGATAACTGGACTATACCTGCACTTGTGGTAAGTGGTACAAATGATTTATGTCGTCCATTAGTAGCTAAAACCATGGCTGATCATATTCCCAATGCCAAATGGGAATTAATGGCTAAGTGCAGACATTCCTGCTATCTTGATGATTCTCAAAAATATTTAAAAATGCTGGAGGAATGGCTATATGAGCATGATTAGAAAAGCTGATATAGAGGATGTGGATGATATTATCCATTTAATTGAATTAAGAATGCAATGGATGGATCAAAAAGGCTTAGAACACTGGAATAAACACAATTATCTGGAAATTTATCCTAGATCTTATTTTATAGAAAATATCGAACATTTCTATGTAGCATTCCAAAATGATAGAATGACTGGAGCAATCTGTCTATATACAACAGATCCAAGATGGAAGGATGGAAGGTATGCCTATTATATCCACCATTTAGTAGCAGATACTACTCAAAAGGGAGTGGGAAAAGAACTGATCGAATATACCTTTGATTTAGCGAAAAAGGAAAATATAGATTGTGTACGTTTAGACTATGATGTGGATTGTATCCCTTTAAAGAAATATTACACTGATCTTGGCTTCGTTCCTTCTCTTTCCTTTCAGGAAGGGTCTTATAAAGGAGTCCTGGCAGAAAAGGAAATACGAAAGGAGTAGTTTATGTTAAGTATTAGAGAAACAGATGGTAAAGATTTAGAATTTAAAGCTTTATGTAAACTATTAGATGAACATATTGATTCTCGAAATGGAAGAGAACTACAGGCTGAAAGATATGATAAGTATAATCAGACAGATGAAATTGCTCATGCCTATGTGATTTACTTAGATGGAAAGAGTGTAGGATGTGGAGCCTATAAATACTATAATTCTACCTGTGCAGAGCTAAAAAGGATCTTTGTGAAGGAAGAGTATAGAAGAAAGAAAATTGCATCAACTCTGATTGGAAGAATTGAATTAGATGCTTACGATGCAGGTTATACCTATATGATCTTAGAATCTGCTACTTCTTTAGTAGAAGCTCATCAGCTGTATTATAAACTAGGCTATCAGCTGATCGATAATTTTGAACCATTTACCAATATGGAGACATCTTTATGTATGAGAAAAAAACTATGATCACCTATATTGAAAAGAAGAATTTTACCGTTTTAGAGATCGAACGTTTATTTTTATCTGTTCACTGGGATTCTGGTAAATATCCAAAAAAGGTTGTAGAGGGACTTCAAAATTCATCCGTAGTTTTTGCTGCCTATGATCAGGATAGACTTGTAGGCTTAGTAAGAGGTCTAGACGATGGATGTACAGTTGGATTTATCCATTATCTTCTTGTTGATATAGAATATCAGGGAAAGCATATAGGGGATTCCTTGATGAAGCTGATCATGGAGCGCTATTCAAATCTTTTACAGGTAAAGGTAATGCCTAGTGATCGATCAGTGATCCCTTTCTATGAAAGATATGGCTTTAAGCAGTATGATCATTATTCAGCCTTAGAATTATCCCGTTTATAACGTATCTTCGGATACGTTTCAGACTGTAACCATCAAGGCAGTGGATCTAGGAACGAATAAAGAGGTAACAATTGCTTCTAAATCAGTAGCTATTAGCTCATCATCAACTACCTATACTACAAAGTATATTCCAACTGGATGTATTGATAACTGCTATTCTAATGCTTCAAAGACAGTTAGAGTAACAGGATGGGCCTTTGATAAGGATGCATCAAGTGAATCTATTCAAATTAAGGTTTATATTGGTTCTACATGCATTGGTACTTTAACTGCTGATGAAACTAGAGAGGATGTTAATAAAGCCTATAGTATTACTGGAAAGCATGGCTTTAGTGGAAATCTGACTACTACCTTAACTGGAAGTAGAACAATTACCATTAAAGCAGTTGATCTAGGTACTGGAAATGAATATACCTTAACTACTAAAACAATTACTGTTCTATCTTAATTAAATCGCACTTTTCGGTGCGATTTTCTTGTTTTGTGTTAGAATAAATAAAAGGAGGAATGTTCATGAAGGCAATTAATCTTTTAGCTCAGGCTTATTCATCTATGCATTTACAAGAGGATGAAATATCTATTTTAATGAAAATAGAATGTGAAAGTAATGTGGATCATGTCAGGGAAGAGGAATATGATGATTTGAGATCCTTTATTGAATATCTGCAGATCGATGATTTTGCTTTCTATGATGATTTCTATTTAAATTATTCTATTCCTCATATCGGTAAGGAATTTGATCTTTTGCGTTTTGGGGATAATAGGGTGATCAATATTGAACTAAAATCACAAAAGCCAGAAGAGGGGATCTTTCATCAGCTTAAACAGAATCATATGTATTTATCCTTTTTGGAAAAGGATGCCTATTGTTTTACCTATGAGGTGTTCAATCATCAGCTTTATATGTATCAAAATGATGCCCTTATAAAAGTAGAAAAGGATATACTGATCGATTTACTAAAAGGACAGAAAAACTGCTACAAAGATGATCTTGATCTGTTGTTCTCACCTGCTAATTATATGATCTCTCCTTTTAATGATCCTGTTCGTTTTATGAATGATCAGTACTTTTTAAATCAGGAACAGTATGCTAGAAAATCCGAGATCCTCTATGCCTTTAATTTAGAGCCTTTACAAATTATTCTTTTAAATGGTTCAACTGGTAGTGGGAAAACCCTATTGATCTATGATCTGATCAAAAGCTTAAAGAAAAGCTGTATTTATCACATTGCTCCTTTGAATGAGGGACAGGAGATCTTAAAAAGTAAATATCGCTATTGTATTGTAAATGAGGTTTCTAAGATCGATTATCCAGCTATTGATTATCTGATCGTTGATGAAGCACAGCGTATTCTAATTGATGATTTAAATAGTATTCTTGAAAATACTCAGAAATATCATGTTCATGTTTTATTTGCTTATGATCCTTTGCAGATCTTTACAAAGCAAGAAAAGCAGGGAACCTGTTTAAGGATCATGGAAAAGAAGAGTACGTTGACCTTGAATTTAAGAGGAAAGGTAAGGGGCAGTAAGGAAATTAATTATTTTATTGAAAAATGTTTTGATCTCCATACTCATGTAACATATCATTATTCTCATATCCATGTTTATCATTTACATCAGGGACAAATAGATTCCTTTTTAAATTATCTTGTTCATGATCATCATTATACCTATATTGATTTAATGAATGTAAATCAGGTCATAGGGAAAGAATTTGATCAGGTGGCTATTTGTATTGATTCTACCTTTTACTATGATGACAGGGGAAATTTGGCCTCAAATAATACAACCTATGAGCATGATTCTATTGGTCTATTGTATGAAGCTATGACCAGAGCAAAGACAAAATTAACGATCGCTGTAGTAGATAATCTTGAACTTTATAAAGTATTATTACATATCCTAGATAATTAACAGGATCAACTATTTAAAAATAGTATTCCTATAAATTATAGTTATAGTAAGTATTTATAAAATGAATTTATATTTTAAGAAGTTTTATGTTACTATATATACGAAATATTTTTATAGAAAAATTCCTTACTTTTATTGAGAAATTTCTTTCTCACATGAAATCAGCTTATTGCTGATTTTTTTGTACTTAAAAACCTCAGGTTGATCCTGAGGTCTAGGCTTTATCTTCTTCTTGTTGTTAATCTTAATACATAGATAAATAAGTTTAAGAAATCTAAGTATAATTCTAAGGCTAAATATAGAATCATTGAATTTTCTGTTTCATAATCGATATTTGAATAGGCTGCTTCGATGCGTTTAAAATCATATAATGTTAAACCTGTGAAAATAGCAATTCCTGCATAGGTTACAAACCAGTAAACAGCTTCAGCATTGATAAATACTAAAATAATACTTGCAATGATCAATGGAATAATAGCTGAAATACAGATTGAACCAACCATAGAAAAATCAGTATCTACAACTGTAGTAATAGAATATAATAAACCAAAATATGCACAGGTTGTAGCGAAGGCTAATACAATTGCAAATGGAGAATAATAAGTAAATAAAACTCCTAATGATAAACCTTCAGCAATACTAAATAGAATAAAATGTTTTCTTGCACTTTCATAGTCAAGCTCCTGTACCTTCTTTCTAAACTGCCATACTAAGATCAGCTCTGCAATACTGGCAATTAAAGCAATAATGGTAAATAACATTGAAAAACCATAAGATGCATATAAAATAATTCCTGTACTTAAAGCACTTGTTGCAGCCGTGATCAGAAGACCACCAAACATCCATTTCATAATTGAAGAAAAGAAGCCTTTAAATGAATAACTTGTTTCAAACATATTGATCACCTCTTTACGACATCTATTATACCATAACTATTAAGTAAATACATGGTTTATAAAGCAAAATAATAGCTAATAATTTTTTAAAAAAGAATGATAAATTTTTCTAATTATTATATAATAGATATATGGGGTGATCGTTATGCTATTTAAGTCAAAGGAATTAGTTTATACATATACAATGGTAGAACCTTCTGGGGTTTTTAATACAGGGGATGAAGTAACCTTAAGTACTTTGGATGATTATCTGAAGGTTACAGCAGATAATAAACGACAATGGATCCTTTATTATCATCATATTACAAAGGTAGAATATAGTAATAAGATCATGAAGATCTCTTATCTGAATTCTTTAAAGCAGGAACATATCTTTGTAGTAGAAGATCCAACTGGAAAAGGAAAGAAGCTTGCTAACAGGCTGAAAAATAAATAAGATGGATGAGATCATACAAAAGGAAAGAAAGTTTAATCATGATCGTGATTGGGAACAATTTCATACACCAGTGAATCTGGCAAAAAGTATTGTGATTGAAGCAGCAGAGATCATGGAATGCTTCCAGTGGAGTGAACAATGCAAGGATCTGAATGCTTTGCAGGAAGAGATTGCTGATGTTATGCTTTACTGTATTCAATTAGCAGATACCCTTGGATTAGATCCTCTTGAAATCATGAAGGATAAAATCGAAAAGAACAATAGAAAATATCCAGTAGAAAAGGCAAAGGGAAATGCCAAGAAATATAATGAGTTATAAAAAAATATGATCTATTTTAAAATTTCTAGATCATATTCTTCTAACAATTCATTGATTGAATAAACATTTAGATTATGAGAGATCCCATAGATTAAAATGGAGTCTCTTTTTATTTTTGGATACAGCATCCCATTATTAGATAAAGCAAGCAGTCGATTGGTATCATCCAGGTTGCATCTTAAGCCTAAACAGATCAAGATCACTTTATCCTTGCTTGGTTTTCTTTTTCCTTCAAAAATCTGATAGGTATAGGTACGATCCAGATTGGTGCGTAAAGCTATTTTAGAGATGGTTGTATTGTATTTGATCAGCAAAGAGTCTAAATAGTCCTTAAAGGTAATATCAGGGATATCCTTTAGGATTTCTTTTAATTCAGAATCAGAT